>Ga0070731_10000581_pt1 | contig 46960 bp, 48 predicted proteins | sample Coa_R1_2_FD_66448 | JGI IMG/M metagenome (GOLD analysis project Ga0070731, IMG submission 66448) | Surface soil microbial communities from Centralia Pennsylvania, which are recovering from an underground coalmine fire - Coalmine... | ecosystem: Environmental > Terrestrial > Soil > Unclassified ...
GCAATTGAGTTCCGGTCCGCCTTAAGCTGGCCGCCATCAATTCGCATTACCCCCCGCCCCAAAACGTTTCGGGCTGATTTTTCAGCCGGTTCTGCTTGGCAATTGTACGTTTCATCGCTTAGCTAGGCGCCATGCAATTGGTGCTCGATTATTTGAAACGCCACCAGGCCCGTTTCGTGGCCGAGTTGTGCGATTTTCTCCGCCTCCCCAGCGTCTCCGCCCAGTCCCAGCACAAAAAGGATTTGCAGGCCTGCGCCGGCTGGTTGGCCAAACACTGCCGTCAAATCGGCCTCGATGCCCGCGTCTACCCGACCCAGGGGCATCCCATCGTCGTTGCCAAAACCCCGCGCCTCAAATCCTCTGCCCTTGCCGCGCCGAAGCATGGCGAAGGCGGGCGGCCGCATTTCTTGGTCTATGGCCATTACGACGTGCAGCCGCCGGAACCGTTGGAGCTATGGAAGTCACCCCCCTTCGAGCCACGCATCGCCGGTCGCGCCATTTATGCCCGCGGCACAACCGACAACAAAGGCCAGCACTTCGCCCATCTCAAGGCCGTCGAAGCCTATTTGAAAACCGGCACTCCCCTGCCCTGCGACCTGACGTTCGTCATCGAAGGCGAGGAGGAAGTCGGCAGCGCCAATCTGTCGAAATTTCTCCGATCGCACCGGAACGAATTGAAATGCGACGCCGTCGTCGTTTCCGACACGGGCATGCCCGACGCCGACCATCCGGCGCTGACCTATGCCTTGCGCGGCATCATCGCCTTCGAAATCATCGTGCGCGGCCCCTCACGCGATTTGCACTCCGGCATTTTTGGCGGCGCCGTGGACAATCCGGCGATGGCCCTCAGCCAGTTGCTGGCCCGACTCCGCGATCGAAACGGCCGCGTTGCCATCCCGGGTTTTTATGACGGCATTGCGCCACTTTCAGCCTACGAACGCCGGCAATTCAAACGATTGCCCGCCTCCGACCGTGAGCTCCGGAAACTCCTGGGCGTGAAAAAATTGTTCGGTGAACGCGGCTTTACGTCCCTGGAACAGCGCAGCGCGCGCCCAACATTTGAAATCAACGGACTCACCAGCGGCTATCAGGGCACCGGCAGCAAAACCATCGTCCCCGCCTGGGCCCGCGCCAAAATCACCTGCCGTCTGGTGCCCAACCAGCAACCGGCCCACGTCCGCAGGATTGTCTGCGATTACCTCAGGCAAATCTGTCCCCCAACCGTACGCTTGGAAATCGCAGCCGGTCACGGCGCGGAAGCGTATCTGGTTTCGCCGACCAGCCCGCAGGCGCAGGCGGCCTTGCACGCGTTGCGCCAGGCGTTTCACCGCGAGCCGGTCCTGATGCGCGAGGGCGGTTCCATCCCGATTGTGAACGAATTCAAAAAAATCCTGGGCGCGGATTCCCTGTTGCTGGGGTTGGGCTTGCCGGATGATAACGCCCATTCGCCGAACGAAAAGTTCGATCTGGACTGTTTTGAAGGCGGACAGCGGATGAGCGCGCTGCTCTGGCAGGAATTAAGCCGCCCAGGCCTTTAACTCCGTTTGCAGCTGTTCCACCGGCAATCCCACCACGTTGCTGAACGAACCGGAAATTTCCGAAACAATCGTGTCCCCGTGCTCCTGGATCGCGTAAGCACCCGCCTTGTCCAGCGGATTCATCCTGGAAAGGTAACCGTCAATCTGTTCGGCCGTGAGCGAACGAAACATCACGTCCGTGCTGACGGCAAAGGTGCGCTCGCGATACGCGCGCAGGTGAATCAGGCTGACGCCGGTGACGACCTGATGCGTCCGGCCCTGTAAGCGCGCCAGCATCTGCCGCGCCGCGGCCAGATCGGCGGGTTTGCCCATGATTCCACCGCCGGAAAAAACCAGCGTGTCCGCACCCAGCACCAGGGCGTCGGGGATTTTTTTGGCGACGACGCGCGCCTTGCGATGCGCGTTGAGCTGGCAAAGTTCCAGCGGCGACAGTTGCCCGTCGAATATTTCCGCGGCGTCGCTGGGAACCACCTGGAAATCCAAGTTCAACTGCCGCAACAATTCCGCCCGCCGGGGCGACGCGGAAGCGAGAATCAGCGGCGGTAAATCCATGCGAAAAATCTAAACCTTGCCGGCCAAAGTGTCGAGCAGCGGCTGGCCCGGCAGAGGGACGAGGCTGCGGACCCGATTCTGGTGGCAACGAGTTGCGAAAATTCCGGCAGCTCGGCGGAAATTACTTTGGGCAATTGGCAGGGCGCGATGTCCCCATCGCGCCGCTTCCCGCGAATAACTGACGCGGCGGGCTGCGGAGAGCCCGCCCCACGAATTATCAGCGTGCGCCATGCCCAAAAATCCGCTACTCCATGGCCCGTGAACAACACGCGCCAACTCGTCAATCTCGCGCTCATCGGTTTCATGGGCACGGGCAAGTCCTCCGTGGGACGGCTGGTGGCCGAACAGTTGCATTTCGATTACGTCGACACGGATGAACTGATCCAATCGCGCACGAGCCGGACCATCACCGACATTTTTGACACCGATGGCGAGGCGGCGTTTCGCAAGTTGGAGCAGCAATTGGTCGCTGAACTGGCGGCCCGGAAACGAACGGTCATTTCCACCGGCGGCGGTTTGCCCGCGGACCCGGTTAATCTTACCAGCCTTAAAACCCACGCCCTCGTCGTCTGCCTTTGGGCTTCACCGGAAAAAATCTGGGAACGCGTGCGGAACCAGACCCACCGGCCCCTCTTGCGCGACCCGAATCCCCAATCCAAAATCCGCGAACTGCTCGCCGCCCGCGAACCGTTTTATCGCCAGGCCGATGTGTTGATCAACACCGACCTGCGTTCCGCCCGCGAAGTCGCCCAGCAAATCGTGCATCAATTTAAATTCGCGCAATCCGGACAATGATGAAGGATGCCATTCGACGACAGGCGCGGGAACTGGGTTTTGACGATTGCCGCTTTACCAGTGCCGAGGCACCGCTGAGTGGCAAACAATTCCAAAAATGGATTGCAGATAACCGTCACGGCGATATGGCCTGGCTTGAACGTACCGCGCCAAAACGGATCGAACCACAACACGTGCTGCCGGGCGCAAAGAGCGTCATCTGTTTGGCAGCCAATTATCAGACGAGAGTCGGGAGCCGGGAGTCGAGAGCCGGAAATTTCACTCAACGCAACGATGCCCATCGCTCGTCTCTCGCCCCTCGCCGCTCAACCGCTTTGATTGCCCGTTATGCACAATTTGAGGATTACCACGACGTGCTGGGTGAACCCCTGAAACAACTGGCCGCGTTCGTGGACCACATTGGCGGCGTGGAAACACGCTCGCTGTGGTACGTGGACACCGGACCGCTGTTGGAACGCGATTTCGCCCAACGCGCCGGCCTCGGTTTCATCGGCAAACACACCAACCTCATCAGCCGGAAATTCGGTAACTGGATTCTGCTCGCCGAAATCCTGACAACCCTGGAACTGGAACCCGACGCGCCGGCGCAGAATCATTGCGGCAAATGCGCCCGCTGCCTTGCCGCCTGCCCGACCAATGCCATCACCGCACCCTTCCAACTCGATGCGCGCCGTTGCATCTCCTATCTCACCATCGAACTAAAGGGCGCCATCCCGGTCGAACTGCGCCCGGCCATCGGCAATCGCATCTTCGGCTGCGACGATTGCCTGGCTGCGTGCCCGTGGAACCGCTTCGCCCGCGAAAGCAATTTGATGAAAACCCATGCGCGACCGGAACTGGCTGCACCGGATTTGCAGGAATTGTTGCAACTGGACGAGGCCGGTTTCAAATCCCGGTTTGCCGGGACGCCGGTTTTGCGGACGAAACGCCGTGGTCTGCTGCGGAACGTCTGCGTCGCGCTCGGCAATGTGGGCGACGCCTCCGCCCTGCCCCATCTGGAAAAAGCTGCCCACGATCCCGAGCCATTGATTGCCGAACACGCGCACTGGGCCGTCATTCAAATCAAATCGCGCCACCCGTAAAGCTATCACGATCTTCGCGCGGTCGGAATGTTGTATTTGCCGACGCCATGGTTAACCGGTTTTTGACACAACTTTGCCTGGACAGGCCGGTCAAAACGAATTAGAAAAGCTTTCATGACAGGTGATATACAACACTTTTATTGTATACCGCATGGTTAGGCCTTTTACGCGCAAAACTATGAAACCACTACAAATCACATTATTCATAATCGCCAACGTTATTTTTATCACCCAAGGCGGGCGTGACGTTCATGAATTGATCTGGGGTACTGAGACCTCCATTTTGGATCAGTTCAGTCCCGAAAAAGTCAAGGCACAGTCAGAGAAGAAGACCGAAGTGTTGGTGGATGAGTTTCGGAACGCCAACGACCAGATTCTTGCGCTCGAAAAAGGCAAGGGATGGCAAGAGATGCAGAATATTTCGCAGGAGCATCAGGACCTTTATCAGAAGCGAGATGCACTCCGTTCAGAAATATCCGAGCGAGAGTCGAAGGCACGTGAGTTTAGGGACGTTTGGATTTTTACAGCTTATGGCGTGGCTCTCATTATTTTGGGCACGGTCTTGTATCGGTCGCGGGCGATGTGGCCAGGCTTGTCCATCGTAATTTCAGGATTCGCCATATTTGAGTATTGGGTCAGCCCTTCATTCTTTAGTGGTGCGAGCGCGGAATTCCATGCACTGCTCGTTAGCAAGACAGTGCTTACCGTCACCGCTCTCGTTGCTTTGTATGTGGTGTGGCGAATTATGCGCCCGGATACCAGGATTACACACGATGAGACAAAGGCCTCATAAGAAACAAGACGCCTAAGTCATTGATATGCAACAAAAGTTGCTCACCTTGTTTCTTGTGTCATTGCCCCCCGCCGGGCGGGGTTGGTGTGCTAACAAATCGCTGCAGGCAAAGCGGGATGGCGGTTCCAGTTCCGCTTCGCGGTTCACGCTGGTTGGTCCCGCGCGCCTGAACTCTGGACGTCAGGCATCGTCCGCATGAGCACCAAAACAACATTGAGTCTCATCGCCATAATCGGGACGCTCATTCCGCTTTCCGCATGGCTCCGCAAGACCGGGTCGAGTGATTTCATTTTTGTGGACCTCATCGCTTCGCTCATAGTTTTGGTATTACTTTTTTTTGCCGCATTTAGAGAGCAGACGACAGGCGACAAATCCGAGAGAGTTTCACCGAGAGCGGCAGGGGTTGTTTTTTGTGGCATTGGTTTTTGGGTGATTTTCTGTTTTTATCGGGCATTGGCGCGCTGATCTTTTGTGTTCGTGAGGGTGGCGACGCCGACCACCGCGCTGGAGCCGACGCCGACTGCCCCTTGAGTTTTGAGTCGAGATATGAGATTTGTCTGTCATTGTTGCTTTGCTGAGTCCGGCTCCCGTGGCCGTGCCTGAGCTCTGGATCGTTAGAAGGCGTTACCAGTATGCACATCACCGTTTTCATAGGACTTGTGGTTTGTGGGTTCTGGCTCCTTTACACGACGCGAGACCTCATCCTGCTTGGGCTGTCGAGCTACAAGTGGCTAAAGACAGAGGGGACAATTATTGATTCTCAGGATAATTCGTTCACCATTGAAGGTATTAATCGCACAAGCACTGGCGTTGTTCCGGTGGAATACAAGGAAACGGCCCACCTGTACGAGTATGTTGTTGGGGGGCGCACCTATCGTTCCAGTACTTTTTGCTTCGGCGGATGGGCGGATAATACGGGAGCCGCTTACCTCATCGGCACGAAGGTTTCAGTCTATTATGACCCACGACATCCTGAAGTGGCAGTGCTAAAACGTGGGCTTCAGCCTGGTGCTCTCTTTGGCCTTATTCCCATCGGAGCTGCGGTATATTGGGCGTATCTTGTTTTTCGGGATTGATATGAGCACGCCGTCTAACAAATCGCGGCCGGCAACTCCAATACACGACATCGCGAGCAGGCGACAGGATGGCGCCCTGCTCCCACGCCGGCCAATCCAATACCTGACCATCTGTGCCTGCTTTTTCCTGTCCGGTGCCACCTCCATGGTCTTCGAGATCCTCTGGAGCCGCCGCTTCGTCACTGTCTTCGGTAACAGCTCGTACGCCGTCAGCATTGTCCTCTGCGCCTTCATGGCCGGCCTCGGTCTCGGCGGCCTGATCGGCGGCAGGATCTCCGATCGCCTCGCCCGCCGCATGCCGGCCTTTGGCCTGATCGAATTCGCCATCGCCGCTTGGGCGCTCGCAATGCCAAGGATGCTCAACGGGCTTCAGTCACTGGCACCGGCATTGGCCTCTCTGTCCCCGGATTCTCTGCTCGCCACAACCCTGACCCGCTTCACGCTCGCTTTTACCATCCTCGTCGTGCCCTGTTTCCTGATGGGCGTCACACTCCCCCTGCTCGTCCGGGCGGTGGCGAACTCCGAACGGCGCGCCGGCACCAGCGTCGGCGCCCTCTACTGTTGGAACACCCTTGGCGCCGCCTTTGGTTGTCTCGCGTCCGGATTCTGGATGCTTGAAACCCTTGGGTTACGTCTCACCAACTTCTGCGCCGTCGCCATTAGCATCCTGATTGGTCTTGCCGCCATTGCCATCCCCGATACCGCTCCCGTCCAAAATGAGCCCGCCCTCAAACCGTCCAAACGCCCCGCGCCGCAGCCTGTCGCGCCCGTAAAATGGTTGTTGACGATCGCCTTCGTCAACGGCCTGGCCAGCCTGATTTGCGAAGTTGTCTGGTTCCGCTACCTCGCCTTCACCATCCTCGAGCGTCCCGCCTACGTGTTTCCCGCCATCCTGTGTGTCTACCTGTTTGGAGTCGGCCTTGGCTCCTTCGGTTACTGTCTTCTGGCCGGCCGCATCAAGTCCCTCCCGCGTGCCCTTGGAATCATCGAAGTATTCCTCGGCGTTTCCGTCCTCGCAACCTTCGTGACGGGCGCGTGGATATTTGCCCTCGGCCCACCGCGCCCGTTCGAGGTCACCAGTCTTGCTTTCATCACGGTGCTGCTGCCCACCGCCCTTATGGGTATGGCTTTCCCGGCTCTGTGCAGTCTCTACGGAAGCCAGCTCCGAACGCTCGGGCGCAGCGTCGGCTTGCTCTACGCCGTCAACACTGCCGGAACCGTCGCCGGCTCCCTCCTCCCCGTTTTCGTCCTGGTTCCGCTCGTTGGAATTCAGAAAACGCTGCTGCTCGCCGCGCTGCTCTATGGGGCCATGGGCCTGCTCTTGCTCGCCCGCCACGCCGTCCCGATGGCTGCCTTCTTTGTCACCGTTGTTGCTCTCTATCTGTTCGCTGTCCCCTCCGATCTCTGCCAGCGTGTCTTCCTCGCCACCGGCTTCAATCTGTCCGGCCACACCGACATCATTTTCTTTCGCGAAGGCCGCACCGGAACCTCCGTCGTCACGCGCGACCGCATCAACAGCACCAAGGCCATTTACATCAACGCCAACCCCGAGGTGCCTGTTCTCTATGCCGACCAAATCTGTTTCAAGATGCTCGGCGACCTCGGCCCCATGCTTCATCCCCATCCCGATGATGTCCTGATGATTTGTCTTGGCGGCGGCATTGCTGCCGGAGCCGCCACGGTCCTGCCGGAGGTCAAATCCCTCACGGTCGTTGATCTCGAGTCGAGCGTCGTTGATGCCGCCAAACTCCTTTCCCGCGAAAACAACGCGGTCTTGCAAAACCCAAAAACCCGCGTCGTCATCGAAGACGGCCGCAACTACGTCATGACCTCCCGCCGGAAATGGCCCGTCATCATCACCGATTCCACCCATCCCAAAACGCCCGACAGTTGGGTGCTTTACACCCGGGAATTCTACCAGTCTGTTCGCAGCCGCCTCACCGATGACGGCGTCTTCGTCCAATGGGTCCCCACGCACGGCCTCAGCCTGGCCGAATATAAAACCATCCTCCGCACCTTCGCGTCCGTCTTTCCCCATGTAAGCCTCTGGGTCAGCGGCGGCGCCGAGGAGCAGGGCCAGTTCGTCAACTATTCACTACTGGTCGCCACGCCCCAAAAACTCAGCATCGACATTCCCCAATTGCAGGAGCGGCTCAACGCTGAGCCTGTGCGCAACGACCTCGCTCCGTACGGTCTCGACACCGTGGCTGGCTTCCTCGATGGCTTCGTGTGCGCCGACGAGTCATTTCGACGCTGGGTCGGCGACGGCCGTGTCAACACTGACGATCTGCCTCTAACTTATTATACCCCGGCCGGCGCGCGGCCTGCGGGAAGCGGTTGGAGCGGCTTTTTTTTCGAGCCAATAGAAGACATCTGGCCCTGCCTGATCGGCGCCTCTGACTCGCTTCACCAGGAGTTGACGCTGCATACCCGCGCCAATTGCCTGCTCTTTTCCGGCCGGCCCGAACAAGCCTTTGAATGCCTGCCCACGGATCTTCGCTACCAGACGATGCGTCGTTTCTTCGAAGTTGACGGCCCAAACTATTTTGACGCCCTCATCCAATCCAATTGGAGCAACCCCGACGGCCTGGCTTACCTTGGCGACATCCGAGTCTCCTTTCGTGATGGTCTGCCGGCGGTCAAGCCCGTCTATGAACGCGCCCTTTCGCTCGACCCTGACAACGTGCCCGCGCTCAGTGTGCTCGGCAGCATTGCCGCTTCCTCCGGCGAATCTGCTGAAGCAGAGAATCTCCTGGAACGCGCCGTGCGCATCGATGCCCGGTTCGCCCCCGCTCAATACAACCTCGCTGTCTACCTCGATAACGCCGGGCGCCACCCCGAAGCCCTGGAACACTATGAAAAAGCCGCCGCCTGCACCAGCGACCCCATGCCCGCAGACGCCTGGGGTGGTTGCCTCGCCCAACAAGGCCGCAACGCCGAGGCCCTCCAATGGTTCCAACTGGCGGTCGATCTTCGTCCCACTGAAATCCGCCCGCGCCTGCACCTCGCCTACGTCCTCGGCCAAATCGGCCGGACTCAGGAAGCCCTTACCCAAGTGCAGTACCTGCTGAAACTGGATCCCCAGAACCCCACCTTCCTAATGATGGCAGCCGACCTGAAAAAAAATACCCAAACCCAATCCGAACCATAAATCACGCCCGGCGCACTCAGGTGTGGTCGATGGGAAGACAAAAGAAACAAGGCAGAAACCGGTCCAGTCCGTGGATATCTGGTCCGTGGAGAAAACAGAATCCTTCGTCATATGTTACTGATAAGTGATCGAATCGGTGGGTTAACCATCGGGGAGGATCTTCCTCAGAATAGAGGGCCGGGGACCTGATGTTGATTGTGCCGGAAAGCGGCGCAGAAAAGCTTGGTCCTGGACGAAAACAATTTGACTGGAAAATCTGAAAAACCTATGAAACCTTTCATCTGAATGCGGCCCATAACACCTTTCAGAGAAGCTTTGGAATGTTAGGCGACAGCACGTTATGCCTCCTTGGTTAGCTGTTATGTTTGGGCGGCTCGCAATCGGTGAGCGATTTAGAAAGGCAACATCGGGCGACTATCGTATTGCCTTCGGCCATTTTTTCTTCCTCCCAGTATTCATGCTGCTCGTCAGCACATTGGGACGGAGTTTTTTTGACAGAGCTGGCGCGGTAGCAATTTGGGTATTGCTGACGGTCTTCGGCGTCCTTTATTTCTTTGCTCTCATACTTTGGTGGGGAAAGTTTGTTCCAGCGCCAATTTCGGCAGTTCTTGGAATTGTAGCGTGGGTGGTGTTTGCGTTTATTTCGTGGCAGCATTAGCGATTTTATGAGGTTAACAAATCGCTGCAGGCAACGCGGGATGGTGCGCAGCCGATAGGTCCCGAAAGCTTTCGGTTGAGATAACATGATACGGCTGGTGCCCGGGTTTGTCCCACGCTTCAACCTCGCAGCCACTTAGCATGCGCCTCCATTCCCCTTTTTAATACGTAGCGAATTTTACGAGTTTCCATTGGAATTTGAGCAACTTACTTTCCGATCAATATTTGTCCGAAAGTCCTTGACGGGGGCGAAAATAAGTTAAAGATATGCTTTGAATCACAAGCGGTACTTTTAAACCAATATTCCTATCAAGAACCATGAAAAAATCATTCCCGCCCCAATCGTTTATTCACCGTTCATACTGGATTGCCGCACTCGTCTGTTGCCTGTCATTCCTGCTCGCGTCAATGGGCCGCGCCAACGCCGGATTCACTCCAGTCGGTACCACGTATTTGAATGTCTATTTTAATGATGGGACGGGTACCACCGTACCTCCCACCGTCTCTCCGTATTCCCCGTCCGAAACCACTGGCACGGGCAATCATGTCGGCACACCTTTGAGCACGGCTGGCCAGACGTGGTTGACGAGCGGCAGCGGATATCCAGGGGGAGTTTTCGCCAATTGGCCTGCTACCCCCCCGGCGACTTGGACCAGTTCCGGCGTAACGGCTGACGTCAGCTATCAACAAGGCAGCTATTATATCGGTTCAAATTCCGTTCCATCGTCAGGCGTCGCCCCTGAGGGCACATCCTTGTCCGTGGTCAACCCCAACAATACCATTGCTGAGTTACGGCTGGATTGGTCAACCACCTACATATATTCCGGGCCACCCTATGTTTGGAGCGCCGGCGGCGCTGTCACGCGCACCACAGAGATTACGGACCCCAACAACAATTTCGAGACCTGCATTGTCGGAGGCAATAGCGGCGGCAGCACTCCGGCGTGGCCCCCGCTTCATGCTGCGGCTGGAACCATTACTTCAGACGGCGGGGTTGTTAAATGGGAAGTTATAAATACGCCTGCACCAGGCATTATGGCGGTGAACCTTTCCGGTACCGTGAATAACTTTTCGGCGGTGGCGGGTCAGGAATCATTTTCATTGAGCGGACTCCCCGTCACGGCCGCCAATACGGCGCGATTACAGCTTGGAGGCAACTTTATTACTTTTGGGATTCCTGGGAGCCTTGAGTCATTCGTTGACACTTCCTTGTGGAACGGGACTCCGCAATATTTAGCCGGTTATCAGAATGCCGGAACCTTTTTCGCAACCACGCAAACGGGTATCGTCCCCGCTCAACAGTTAATGTATAATAACGACCAAATTACCGTGAGCGGCTATTTGGACGTGTTCGTTGACCCTGGCAGCATTCAAGTGCAGATTGCGGCGCCGGTGCAATTGGGCATCACCACTTACAGCAACTCACCGGTGGTGCTGTTCCCAACCCCGCCGGGGACGAATTATGTTTTGCAGATGAGCACCAATCTGACTACCGACAACTGGGTGACGGTCACCAACGGTGTTCCGTTCACCGGTATTGAAATCACAAACCCTCCCAGCCCGGCCTTCTTTCGGCTGTATTGAAAAGCCGTGACAGGACGGCCTAACCGGTTGAATAGATTCCAACCGGGAAGGCGGGCTGGCATTTGAGTCGGAATCTTTGGCAGCGGGCTTCGGCTTTCTGTCGCGGAGAAGGCAGCTGCATGAGCATGCCACCTGACATCGCGCTGGAGCCAGCGGCCACCGTCCCTCCGGTTTTGACCGCGCCATGAAATTCGATTATCATCACACCCAGCGTGAGTCCGGCTCCGGTGGCCGGGTCCCGTATTGCGGGATTTGGAACGTTGGACATTATCGAGCGACTATGAGAAAATTAACCATAATTGGGTTGGCGATCTTTCTGGTGACGATCGTCGGTGTGCGCGGGCAGCCTTTCAAACTTCTGAGCGACCGGGATATTCAACACGAGTTGACAGGGACATGGGTTGCGTCCTGGGGCCGCGGCCTAAACACCACGAACGTCATTGCGGCAGACGGCAGTTACGTGTCGCTGACTGGCGGCTTCACCAATGGCAGAACGGGGCAATACCAAGGGACGTTCGTGGCCAAAAATGGCCTGGTCATTGGCAAGGCGAAGTTTGGCGATCAGACAGTGGTAATGCACTTACATATTATCCGGCTGGACAGCCATGAGTTGGTCTGGAGCAACGATCAGGGCGTCACGTTGCCGCCCTTCCACAAGGTTGAGGGCAGATTGCCACCCGATAAACCACGGTAACTGACACGGTCTGCCCGTACGTCCGAAATTCCTAGTAAACCTTCCGGAGATTCGAGGGCAGGATGTTCAATTCGGAGCGGTATTTGGCGACGGTGCGGCGCGCGATGTTGATACCCTTGTCCTCCAGCATTTTTACCACTTCCTGATCGGACAACGGCTTGGTGGACTCCTCGTTTTTGAAGATTTCAGCGATCATGTCCTTGACGCTGGTATTGGACACGCCGTCACCGCTGGCGGTCTGCAGGCCGGCGGTAAAGAAGAATTTCATCTCAAACACACCCTGCGGCGTCTGCATATATTTGGCGGAAACGGCGCGGCTGACGGTGGTCTCGTGAACGCCGACCACCTCGGCCACCTGTGCCATCGTCATGGGGCGCAAATGGGCAACGCCCTTTTCCATGAACTCGCGCTGACGTTTCACAATTTCCTTGGCGATGTTCAGGATGGTCTGCTGGCGCTGGTGCAGGCTCTTGATGAGGAATTTGCCGGCGCGGATTTTTTCGCGGATGTAATTTTTTACCTCGGCGGAGTTCTCGCCCCCGGACATGAGATCCTTGTAGATGTTGCTGATGCGCAAATGGGGGATGTGCTCGTCGTTGGTGGTCACCAGAAAATCGCTGCTGACCTTTTGGACGAAGACCTCGGGGAGAACGTATTGGTCGGTGTCCGGCAAAAAGGCCCGGCCTGGCCTCGGTTCCAGGCGGCCAATGCGGCCCAACGCGTCCTGGACTTCCTCGACCGTGTAGCCGGTGCCACGGGCGATTTCCGGAATGCGCCGTTTGCCGAGCGCGTCCATAAAATCGCGCACAATGCGGTATTCGAGGGAATCCTGCCGGCCGGTGCGTTCCAGTTGCAGCACGAGGCATTCGCGCAAATCCAGCGCGCCGACGCCCGGCGGATCAAACGTCTGAATGACCTTCAGCACTTCGGAAATCTTCTCCACGGGCAGGTTGGTGGCGGCCGACATTTCCTGGGCCGTTGACTTGAGATAGCCGTAATCGTCGATATTGCCGATGATGAGTTCCGCGATGTGGCGCTGTTCCTCGTCCAAATCCGTTTCGCGCACCTGGTCCATCAGGACCTGCGACAGCGTGGTACCCGCCGCCAGCGAATCGAACATGAACTGGCGTTTTTCCTCATCCTCAGTGGACTGTCGGATGGGGATGTTGGTCTGCGCAAAATGGTCGCGCCACTCCTGGTCAAGCTGCACCAAGCGGTCAAATTCCTGCTGAAAATCATCCGCCGGCGCATCACTGCTCTCGCCATTTTTCAACAGCGTGGTATCGCCGGCACCGTCTCCGGCGCCCTCTTCCGGCGATTCGACCTGATCGGCCGGCGCCTCCGGCCCCTCTCCGTCCGACGCCAGGCGTTCGCTCATTTCAGGTTCGGGCGATGAGACCTCCTCAAGGACCGGGTTTTGCTGCAATTCCTGCTCAATCAATGCCTTTAATTCGAGCGTTGGCGCCTGCAGCAATGCCAGTGACTGCTGGAGCTGCGGGGCCAGCACCAGCGATTGGGTGAGACGGGCTGAGAGTTGTAAACTTTGCACCATCGACAATTAATTTTAACTCAGTTTCATCAAAGCACAAGCGAAAATGGCACAACATTCGCTGTGCCCGCCTGACTTTCGGTAAATACTGGATTTTATCGCCGTTTAAATCCATCTTGGAATCATGAAATTGATTCTTTCGACGCACAATGTCACGCTGACCAAGGCTATCGAAGACCATGTGCTCAAGCGGCTGCAAAAGCTCGATCATTTTGACCAACGCACCGTGGACTCGCGCGTAACCCTGGAACACGACCACACGCGGGCGCCCGAAAAGCAATTCAGCTGCTCCATCCGCCTGAGCGTGCGGGGACCGGATCTGTTTGCCGAAGACCGCGAAAGCGACCTGTATGCGGCCATCGACCGGGTGACGAGGAAGATTGAACAGCAGATCCGGAAGCGGCATGGCAAACGAAAGGCAAAAAAACACAAAGCCGCCACCCGTTCCAAGTCCCGCCGCCAGGAATCCGACCTTTGATGATTCTTCGCGCCCGAACGATCCTGCCCGTCTCCCGGCCGCCCGTTGAAAACGGGGCGGTGCTCGTGGCAGGCAATCGCATTCGCGCCGTCGGCCCCTGGTCCGACTTGAAGGCGGAGGCCAGGGAAGAGGTTTTTGACCTGGGGGAGGTCATTTTACTTCCGGGCCTGGTCAACGCGCATTGTCACCTGGACTACACCGACATGGCCGGCGAATTGCCGCCGCCCCGGACGTTCACCGACTGGATTCCCCTGATTACCGCGGCGAAAACCGCCTGGGGTTATACCGACTACGCGCGTTCGTGGCTGCGCGGCGCGCACATGCTGTTGCGCAACGGGACCACGACCGTCGCGGACATCGAAGCCATGCCCGACCTGCTGCCGGAAGTCTGGGAAGCCACGCCCTTGCGGGTTTTTTCCTTTCTGGAAATGACCGGTATCCGGGCCCGGCGGGATCCGAAGGATATATTGCAGGAAGCGGTGGACAAGATTGATTCACTTTCCCATGCGCGATGTTCGGCTTCGCTTTCGCCTCATGCCCCCTACTCCACCCTGCCGGAGTTGCTCCGCCGGAGCGCCCGGCTCGCGCGCAAACAGCGCTGGCCGCTGTGCACCCACGTGGCCGAATCCGGGGAGGAATTTGAAATGTTCACCCGCGCCGCTGGAGTCATGTATGACTGGCTCCAGCGCAATCATCGGGACAATTCCGATTGCGGGCTGGGCTCGCCCATCGAGCATCTGGCCCGCAGTAAAATGCTCGGCAAAAATCTGATCGCCATACATGCGAACCTGCTGGCCCGCGGTGATGCCGCCCTGCTCGGCAAACACCGGGTCAGCGTCGTTCATTGCCCGCGCAGCCACGCCTATTTCCGTCATCCGCCGTTCCTGCGCGAACGGCTCGCAAAGGCCGGCGTCAACCTGTGCCTCGGCACCGACAGCCTCGCCACGGTTCGCTGCGCCGGAAAACAAAAGCCCGAACTCAACCTGTTTGAGGAAATGCGCGGCCTCGCCACCACCGATAAAACGGCTGGCCCGGAGGAAATTATCCGGATGGCCACCGTCAATGGGGCGCGCGCACTGGGCATGAAGGGACAAATCGGCGAGTTGTGCCCGGATGCCTTCGCCGATTTGATTGCCATTCCCGGCGCCGGCAGACCCCGGGACGTTCACGAAACGGTGCTCGACCATGCCGGCCCCGTGCATGCGAGCATGATCGACGGGCGCTGGATCGTCCCGTTGAAATAGTTCTCCATTTCAACCGGCCGGGGACGCGTTTTCGCCTTTTTGCTCGTAAATCACAAATTGTAAACCGTAAAGTCAGGCGTGATTTCTTTCGACGCAGAGCTGCAACAGCGTCTGGCCGGCATTCGTGGCCAGGGGTTGCTCCGCGAATTGCGCCGCGTGGATTCGCCGCCGGGCACGCGCATCCGAATCGGCGGGCAAATGCTGTTGAATTTCTCATCGAATGACTATCTCGGCCTGGCCAACGACCCGCGGCTCAGGCACGCCGCGGTCGAGGCGGTGGAAAAATTCGGCGCCGGGTCCGGTGCGTCCCGCCTGATTTGCGGCTCGCTCGCGCCCCATCACGAATTGGAAGAAGCGATCGCCCATTTCAAGCAGACTGAAGCGGCGTTAAGTTTTTCATCCGGATATGCCACCGCAGTCGGCACCATTTGCGCCCTGGCCGGCAAGGATGACATTGTCATTCTCGACAAGCTCGTTCATGCCTGCATCGTGGACGCCGCGCGGCTCAGCGGCGCCAAAATCCGGGTTTTTGCCCACAACGATTTGGACGACCTGGAAGCCAAACTCAAATGGGCTGCCTCGGATTCCCGCCACCCGTCACCTGTCCCTCGTCACATTTTGGTGGTAACGGAAAGCATTTTTTCGATGGACGGCGATACCGCGCCATTGGCCGAAATCGTCGCCCTCAAGGAAAAATACGGCGCATGGCTCATGGTGGACGAGGCCCATGCGACCGGGCTTTATGGAAAAAAACGCCGCGGCCTTGCGGAAGAATCCGGTGTGAACGGACAAATTGAAATTCAAATGGGCACACTCGGCAAGGCGTTGGGCGCCGCCGGCGGTTACATTTGCGGCTCCCGGACGCTGATTGATTTCCTCGTCAACCGCGCCCGGAGTTTCATTTTTTCAACCGCGCCGGTTCCTGCCGCCGCCGCCGCCGCCCGGGCGGCCGTTGAACTGGTCCAATCGGCTGAAGGCGCGGCGCGACGGGAATCACTTTGGACACGCGTCCAGGAACTCCAATCGCAAATCGCAAATCGCAAATCGCAAATTCCCGGCGCCATCGTCCCATTGATCATCGGCGACGAAGCCAAAGCGGTCGAGGCGGCCGCCCGGCTGCGCGAACAGAATATTTTCGTTCCGGCCATCCGCCACCCCACCGTCGCGCGCGGCCGGGCGCGCCTGCGGGTGACGCTGACGGCGGCGCATTCAGCGGAAGATATTTCACAATTGATCCGCGCGCTGAAAACCTTGGACCCTGGACTTTAAACTTTCGACGGCATGAACCAATTCGCCCATCTTGACCGCCAATTTGTCTGGCACCCGTTCACGCAGATGCGGGACTGGCTGCGGCGTGAACCGATTGTGATTGCGGAAGGCAGGGGCGCGGTCTTGCGCGACGCACACGGCCGGGAATATCTCGACGCCAATTCGTCCATTTGGACCAACCTGCACGGGCACAATCATCCTCGGCTCAATGCGGCCATACGGCAACAGCTTGGAAAAATTGCGCACAGCTCGGCACTGGGGCTGGCCAATGAACCCGCGCCGTTGCTCGCCGGCAAGCTGGTTCAAATTGCGAATTGCGAATTGCGAATTGCGAAGGCCAACACACCCACCGGTTCAAAATTCAAAATTCAAAATTCGAAATTGGAAAAGGTGTTCTTCTCGGATGACGGTTCCACCGCGCTGGAGGTGGCGCTCAAACTCGCCTACGAATTCACCCGCCGCGTTCGCCACCCCCCGGCCCGGCGAATGCCCGCGCGGGCTGCGCAGCCAAAATTCCTCTCGCTGGCAGGCGCGTATCACGGTGACACGGTCGGCGCGGTCTCACTCGGCCATATCGATTTGTTTCACCGGAGTTATGCCGGGCTGTTGTTCAAGTCCGACCAGGTCATGGCGCCGTATTGTTATCGCTGCCCGTTCAACCGCGCGCACCCGGAACGCGCCGATGCGCGCGAGTATCGGAAGTGCCATTGGGAGTGTATCGGCAAGGTTGAACAGAGGTTTTCCGCCCAAAAGAAAAAAGGAAACCCGTACGCCGCGTTTGTGTTTGAGCCGTCGCTGCAAGGCGCGGCGGGCATGATCCCACAGCCGTCGGGCTGGTTGCGCCAGGCCACCGACATTGCCCGGGCCCACGGCGCCCTGCTGGTTGCGGATGAGGTGATGACCGGGTTCGGACGTACCGGCACCCCGAAATCCGAAATTTTATTCGCCTCGCACCACGAGGGGGTGCAGCCGGATTTTCTGTGTCTGGCCAAGGGCCTGACCGGTGGTTATCTGCCGATGGCGGCGACCCTGACGACGCAAAAGATTTTTGATGCCTTTCTCGGCAGGTACGAGGAATTTAAAACCTTTTTTCACGGTCATAGCTACACCGCCAATCAACTGGGCGCGGCGGCGGCGCTGGCGAACCTGGAAATTCTGCAAGGCTCCAAATCCGTCCGCGCCCGGCAAACGCTCGAAAAAGTTTTGCACGAAGGACTGCAAGCGCTCTGGGCTTTGCCAAACGTCGGCGACATCCGGCAGGTCGGTTTGATTGCCGGGATTGAACTGGTGAAAAACTGGCGGACGCGCGAGCCGTTCGCGTTGCGCGAGCGCGCCGGCATCCGCGTGTGCGAGGCCATGGCCCGACGGGGCGTCCTTACCCGCCCCATCGGCAACGTCATTGTCCTGATGCCACCGTATTGTACGACGCCGGCACAGTTGCGAAAAATGGTCGCGGTTTTGGGCGACAGCGTGAAGATCGCGTTGCGCAACTGATGCCGGGCCCAAGGACAAATCAACCTGCCTGGACCGTTCCCAGTGGCAACACCGTACGGCGCGCCAGTTCATTGAGCACCTGGGCCAGGCCTGCGTACATCGCGGAGAGGCCGCAGACAATCCCTTCGTAACCGGTAGCGTGTTTGAAACCGGGGCCGACGCCGCCGACTTCCCCGTAGGCCAGCAGGAAGAACAGAATGGTCAGCGAAAGGAAAATGAATTGCAGGGCACGATTCAATCGCAGGGTGCCGATGAACATGACGCCGGTGAAGATTCCCCAGCAGACGAGATAGGAGGCCATGGCATTCCCATCGGGCGCGCCGACCGCGCCGGTTTTGGGCAGGAGAACCAGTCCCACCAGCGTAAGCCAGAACATGCCATACGAGGTAAAGGCCGTGGTCCCGAACGTGTTGTTCTTTTTCCATTCCATGGCGCCGGCGATGACCTGGGCAATGCCGCCGTAAAATATTCCCATGGCCAGGACCATGCTGTTGAGTTCGTAGAGGCCGGCGTTGGCCAAATTGAGCAGCACGGTCGTCATGCCGAAAGCGAGCAGTCCCAGCGGAGCCGGATTGGCCGTCGTGTCCTTGATTTGAATCGGGTTTGATTCGGTCATATAAGTTATGGGTTGAGGTTATCTGCCGGTGTTCGGCGAATAACTATCCCGTCCCCACGCTTCGGTCAAGCCCGTCATCTCCAAAAATGCCGCACCGACGACAAGAATTGTCCAGCTGCCAAAATCAAATGGCGTTGACTCATCGGGGATTGCGGTATCATGAAGTTTTGTTGTGAACAACCGGAGCAAGTCGGGTCCGGCCGGAGTACCGGTCCACGTGGTAAAAAAACCACGCGACGCGCGATTGGATGCGTTGCGGGGTTTGTTTTTGATCATTATGGCCGGGGTGCATGTGCCGACGCCGTTGTCGCACGTGTTTCAGGATCCGCTGGGGTGCAACGGCGCAGCGGAGGGTTTCATCTTTCTGAGCGCCTGCCTGGCCGGCTGGGTTTATGGGAAGGCGTATCTGCAGTTGGATTGGACGGCCATGTCGCGCCGCATCTGGAAACGCAGCCGGTTGATTTACCTGGTTCATCTGGCGGTATTGGTACCGGCCGCGCTGATCATCTGGGCGTTGGCCGGCACACTGCCGCCCCTGGCCAATCATTTCTCCGATTTTATCGCCCATCCTTTGGGCAGCCTGATGCTGATGCCGCTGTTGCTGCACCAGCCGCCGCTCTTCGACATCCTGCCGCTTTACGTCATTTTTCTGGGCGCGACGCCCTGGCTGCTGGCCCTGGCACGCCGGCGTGGTTGGGGAATCATATTAATCCTCTCAGCCTTTGGCTGGCTCGCCGCACAATTCAGATTGGATGTCCGCCTCATCGGCGATCCGGCCCAGCTGCTGCCATTGCGCTGGGGATCCTTTGATCTCCTCGCCTGGCAATTCCTTTGGGTGGGTGGCGTGGCGATCGGCGAAACCTCCCTTCGTCGGCGAATCGTCAGGCCCCGGTATCGCCTCGCCGTGGCGGCGGTGGCAGCCACCATTGTGTTGGCGGCATTGCTGTTGCGCTGGGGCTTCTGGCCGTCGACGTGGATTAATCCCGACCTTTTCCTCTGGATGGACAAGTGGACGCTCGGGCCATTGCGGTTGCTCGACTTCGGGGCATGGACCGCGCTTCTGCTCGCCTGGAACCCACACCCGCCGGCCCGCCTGATGGCCCCGACCGCGTTACTGGGACGACATTCCCTGGGGGTATTCTCCTTCCACCTGCCGCTGGTCATCACCGCGACCACCGCCATCCAAATGGTCATGCTTTCCAGCGCATGGCAGACGATCATCGGCCTATTGGTGATTGCGTTGCTGTTTCCATGGGCGGGTTGCCTGGAATATCTCAAACGTCGGCGGGCCGTCGCCGCAATCAAAACCGGCGTGCCAAACGTCAAACCTTCGTTGCCGACAACTCCAGCAACCGTGTGAACTGCCCGGCCGTCGCCGGCATCACGGACAGGCGGGATTGCCTCACCAGGATCATCTCTTTCAGGATTTTATCGGCCTTGATTTGCGCCAGGGAGACTGGCTTGACCAGCGGTTTGACCGGCGCCAGGTCAACCGCCGACCAATCCTCCTCGCCGGCCGTTGGGTCAGGGTAAGCCTCCTTGGCCACCCGCGCCAGACCAACGACCGATTTTGCCTCGCCGCTGTGATAGAAAAAAACCAGGTCACCGGCTTTCATGGCCCGAAGATTTTTTCGGGCCGGATAACTGCGGACCCCCGTCCAGGCGGTGCCGCCATCCTTGACCAGATCCGACCACGCATAGGCCTCGGGTTCCTGTTTGACGAGCCAGTAGTTCATTTGCGATTTACGATTTAAGATTTACAATGGCCATGTGAGTCTGGCTGAAAATCTGAAAAAAATCCAGCAAGGGATTCGGGCGGCATGTGACCGTTGTGACCGCGAGCCCAATTCGGTCACCCTGCTGGCGGTGACGAAAGGTCAGCCGCCGGAAATGGTGCGGGCGGCGTCGGATTTGGGCCTGATGCTGTTCGGCGAGAACAAGGCACAGGAGGCCAAGGCAAAAATCCCGCTGTGCCCGGGCCGGTTGCGCTGGCATTTCATCGGGCACTTGCAATCGAACAAATGCCGGGACGCGGTCGAACTATTTGAAATGGTCCAAAGTGTGGACAGCCTGCCGCTCGCCCGGGAACTCAGCAAACGCGCCGAACAGGCGGCCAGGGCGCTGCCGGTCCTCCTGGAAGTCAACGTCGCGGGCGAAGGGAGCAAGTTCGGCTATCCGCCGGACCGGTTGCTGGCCGAGTTGAAGGCCATCGGCGCGCTGCCACGGATCGAAATTCATGGGCTGATGGCCGTGCCACCCTGGTCGGCGGAACCGGAAAAATCGCGACCGCATTTCCGGCGGTTGCGCGAGTTGAAACTGGAATGCGAACGAATCCTCGGCGTTCCCCTGCCCCATCTCAGCATGGGTATGAGCGGCGATTTTGAGGTGGCAATTGAGGAAGGCGCAACCATGGTGCGCATCGGCACGGCGCTGTTCGGTCCGCGTTCCCGGGCCAAATCGCGCGCGGCCGGGGATTAAAGCGGCTCGAGCAAAACTGTGGCCGGGCATGCCCGATCCTTGGTAGGGCGGCGTTGCGGCAGCAACGCCCTACCCTTGAAATGGCTACGGCTTTTCCTAAACCGTTCCAGCTTTTTTCCACACCGATTTTTTGCTGCAATCGCCGTCGGATGTCGTATCTTCCCGGTAATGACTATCGAGACGTACAAACGGGAAATCGCCGAAGCCGTCAAGGCTTATGAGCAATACATTGTGTGCATTGACAAGACGCCGGAGGATTTCGAGGTATCGCTCAATTCGCTGATGGGCAAGGCCATCAAGGCTTACGAAAATCGCGGGGAAGGTTTGCGCCACGGCATTGCGCTCGACAAGCAGGTGACCATCATTCTCAGTCAGAGCGACGAAGCCCGGCCGTTGTGCGGCATCTATTTCAACCTCCATTCGCCGTATCGGAAAGCGACGCTGCCCAAGACCGTCAAGTCCTTCAGCGATAAACCGCAGGATTAAAACCGCAGGTCGAGGAGCTATTGGTCGCGTACTTCGTCACCGACCTGGGCGGTCCCGGTGACGAGATCAGCCACGACATCATTGTCCCGCTGCGGCCCGGTGATTTTGACCTCACCCGCCTTCAACCCGTTGCGATACAAAAACAGGGTTTGATTCATGCCCGGCATCTGGCCGACCGGGAAACTCAGGACCACGAAACGCCCGGTGGCATTGTAAGAGGCAACCCTGGCGGTCAGTGAATTGTCCGGCGTAACAATGGGATTCAGCGCGGCGGAGGGGGTGGCCGGCGCCAGATAGGGGCTGACCGGGGCTGTTTGCACCGGTTGCGTCTGGTGGTGATGGAAAAGGGCGCAACCATTCGCCAGCACCGCGACCAGCAACAAAGCTCCAAGGGTCGAAATCTTCATGGCAACAGTTAAGCCCGCGGCGGCGCGCAGGTCAATTCACGATTCGTAATGCGATATTTTAATCCTGACTCGTAATCTTAATCAACGAAACGGGATTACGATTAAAAGAAGATTAAGATCAGGACTTTTCAGTAATGATGGTGTCGTCGTGCTCGTAGGCTGGCGCGCAACAGCACAGCAACCGGAGCGTCTCGCGGCCCGTGTTCCAAAGTTTATGCTTTTGGCCGGGCAAAATCCCGACGGCGTCGCCGGCCTTCACCTCGCGGATTTCGCCTTCAACGCGAATCCGTCCCGCGCCATGGGTAATATAATAAATTTCCTCGGTCCTGGCGTGATAATGCTCCTGCGTGCTGCCGCCGACGGGCAAACGCGCCTCCGCAAGGCTTTGATTACGAATAACCGAGTTGCGGTGCGCCAGCAGCTCGCGGATTTCCGAGCCGTCCTTGGTGGTGAACGGCGGGACTTCGTTGAGGTTTTTGATGTCCATAAATCTGTGCGGTGGTTAAACGTTTTTTGGTGTCCCGGAAATTTTCGACCAATCGGTCTGGCCGATGATGACGCCGGTCACAATCAAAATCATGGCCGCCCAAAAAGTGGGCGTGATCGGCTCGCGCAGAAAGAAATGCGCCCAGGACATGGTGCTGAGCGGAATGAGGTTGTTGAACAGCATCACCCGGCTGGTGCGCCAGCGGCGAAGCGCATCGTTCCAGAGCGCGTAGGGAATCACCCCGCCAAACAGGACGCAGAACGCCAGCACGCCGAGGCACGCGGGATTGACGGGCAGGCCGCGCATGCCTATTTCCACCAACCCGAACGGCAGCAGCAGGATTCCGGACATCCACATGGTGTGTGCGGCCACTTCCGTCCCGCTCAATTGCACGGTCAAAAACCGCATCTGCCGGCTGAAATACGCCCACAGAACACTACATGCCAGACCAAAAAATTCCCCCAATAAATCCAACCTGGCCGTCCGCAGCGCCGGCCATAACAGGACCATCACGCCGCTCACCGCCAGCAACGCCGCGCCGTAACGCTTTACGCTCGCCCAATTTCGTTGCGGCCGTTCCTCCCATAACAACGCCGAGACCGGCGACGCACCGAGATACAACGCCACGTGCGACGCGCTGGTCAGACGCAAGGCCCAGTTAAAGGCCACGATGTACACCGCGATGCTTAATCCGCCGCGCAGCCATAGTTGCCGCCTCAGGCCGGGAACCAGGGCGTGGCGTTCGCCGAGCCGGGACGTCCAGCGCAGCACCGCCAGCAATAATCCGCCGGCCAGGAGAAAGCGAATGGCACCGGTCCAGATGGGCGGCCAGACCATGACCAGCCATTTGGTGCCGGCATTGTTACCGCCCCACAAAAAGACGGTGAACAACAGGCTGCCGGCCACGGCGGCGTTGTTTTTCGATTGCGACACGGCGGGAGTTAGCCAATGCCCACGCGGCTTGCCAATAAAAATTGCAAATTTAAAATCACTGGTGGGGCAAAACTCCGTCGAGCCGAAAATATTGGTAGGGACGGCGCGCTGCGCCGTCCGGGCATCGCAGCGCAATGCCCCCACCCCAGAATTTAATTTGACCTCCGTTGCCCACGGATTAGTTTGCCCGCATGGACCATGCACCCGGTTTTCTCAAAGTCGTGAACGACGCGAAGACGCGCGTCCACGAAGTCACCATCGATCAGGCACGTGAGCGGCTGAAACAAAACCCCAAGGTGGTTTTGATGGACGTGCGCGAGGACCACGAGTGGCAGAAGGGACACGCCACTGAAGCCGTCCATCTCGGCAAGGGGATTTTGGAACGCGATCTGGAGAGGCTGTATCCCGACCCGAACACGGAAATCATCATGTATTGCGGCGGCGGATTCCGGTCGGCGCTCACCTGCGACGCGGCCCAAAAGATGGGTTATCGCAATGTCCACTCGCTCGCCGGTGGATACAAGGTGCTCGTCCAATCCGGCTGGCCGATGAAAAGTGGCGCGTAAGATTTGACGGTGAGCCAGCTTGGTGGGGGCGAGGCCACTGACGAGCCAACCTGGGACTACGGCGACATGTCGCCGCATATAAAGCGCGGACACGCCCGCGCACTCCAAAATTCCGGCTCGCGAGTACGCTCGCCCCACCGGAAGCTATAAAGCGTTACGACAACTAATTTCCTTATGCTTGCCCGAAAGCATTCAATTTTGGAAAAAAGTGGATTTCCCGGGCAAAATTCTTCTCCGAGTCCGATGCGTGAATCATATTGAACACAAACTGATCATCGCCCGGTTGTTGGAATTTCAACCTGTACGGCGCATTCGCTTCCTTGGCGCCCGGAAAGAAATCGCCGCGAATCGTGCCTGGCTCCGCTTTCCATGGCATGGTTGCGCCGACGAGTTGGCGGACCTTCTGAATGGCACCGGCTCCGCTTAAAAGGATGACCTTCACCGGGCCGTAAGCCATGTACTTGGAAGTCCCATCCAGGCACGGAGGCCGGTCGCCGATGACCGGAAAATAAAATTCCTTCCACTTCTCTTCCGGCAGGTTCCCGGTTCCAGCAAGCACGCGTTCCGCGATGACGGTCAGTCCCAATGCCTTCAGGCGGGCCTCGACCTGGCCGTTCAGGTTGCGCCAGAACGTGTCCGGCTTGATGATGACCAGTGTGTCCTCTGTCTTACCTTCTGACATGGCATTCCCGGGTTTCAGTCCGCCGCGCGATCACTAGTGCGGCCCCACGTACAGGTCCTGGTGTTCCCGGTTCGTCTGGCCATTGGCATCCACCGTATAAAGCTGCACCAGATTGTTCTTATCCATTTTGAAGGCTGCCAGAAAATCAAAAGGGGATGTGAAGTCCATCATGCCGTGCATACTGACCAGGACCTGGTTTTCCTGGATCATATAAACACCGTTGCCGGTCTTGGTATGGTAAAACTGCCCGTTCAGGTTTGACGTATATTCGACCGTCCCATTCGGTAAAAAAACATATTTGGCGGACAAATCGCCCTGCTGACAGGTATAGATGCCGGTCACCAGTTTTTTCCGGGCGCAACCAGCCACCAGAAGCGCCGCCAGGAATCCAAAGATTACCAATCTGAAAATTTTCATTAAGTTCCCGCGCAGTCTGGACTTCCAATTTTCACAGCTCAACCGAAAAGTCACCGGTCGGTGGCCAGCTCCAGCGCGATGCTAGATGTCATTCGCCAACCTTACAGGGTAATGCGATACCCCAACATGCCTGAATAAAATCTCCACTGAATAATTGCTCCCGACTCCCAATACAATTATTGGGGTCAAGCAGAATATCCAAATGGTTCTGTTCTAAACTGCTAATGGGTTGCCCATAAAAGCGTGACCTAATCAGAAAGTGGTCTATTTCGGCGACCTTGAAATTAAACGGCCTATCGGTCTTTATCTGATACTCAAAAGGTTCGTCGAGCACGAGCACAAACCAATCACCGACCCAATCCTGAATGTTAACCTGTCGAGTGATCGAACCTGAGCGAGGCAGATAATTCTTAAATGACTCGTTCTGGTCGGAATAATCCACCTGTAACCTAAGTCCAATCGGTGTCATTCGCCTAATCCACTATCAAACCGCAAAATTGCGGTTTGATTTTTCCGCCGTCATCGCAGGCAGAACATTGCGTCGATGGAAGCAGACGCGGTTCAGCGCGTTGGCGAGGGCAACGACTTTTTCGCGGGTGCATTCGCCCATGAGGCAGACCTGAATCCAGTTTTTTCGGCGCAGATATTCACTGTTGCAACTGAGGAGATAGCCGGTTTCCTGCATCGCTTCGCCGATTTTTGTCGAATTCATTTCCGGCGGCAGTGCCAGGGTGATGACCGCCGGCGACACCAATGCGCCGTTGCCAATCAAATTAAAGCCCATTTCCGTCAACCGTTCGCGCAGCCAGACCGACCATTCGGCGGTTTCGGCGAATCGTCGTTCCCAATTCACCCGTTTCACCGCAGCGTGCAGCGCGTGCAGCAGGTTCGAGGAAAATGTAAACGGCGTGCCGTCGTGCTGCATTCCAAAGCCGAGGTCAAGGTAGCGCGGTAATTTTGCCGGCGCAGCAGGCACATCGTGATGGTAAAAAACCATCGAAAGCCCCGGATACGCGCGCAATCCCTTGCCGCTGGAACCAGACGCCAGATAAACACCGGTCAAATCCACCGGCATCGTGCCAATGGTGCTGATGCAATCGAGACATAATTTGGTTCCGTGTTGTGCGCAAAGCTTCTTGAGCGCGGCCAGGTCCGCCAGAATGCCCGTGGAAGTCTCACAATGCGTGCACCACAACCAGGCCGGTTTGGCCGCCAGTTTTTTTTCCACCATGGCCAGATCCAGCGGTTTGCCCCAATCGAATTTCAAGCCTTCGAATTTCAGGTTGAACCGCCATGCCTGGTCCATCAACCGTTCGCCAAACTCGCCGTTGCTCAGGATCAACCCATTTCCGCCCAGCAATGACAATTGTCCGGCGACCACGTCGTTCGCCAGCGTGCCGGAGCCCATGAACAAACCGACATTTTTCGCGCGAACCAGGTTGCAGAGGATTTGTCGGGCCGAAGCGAAGTCCTTTTTAAAACTGTCGGCGCGGTGCGATTCCGGCGCCTGCTCGAAGGCGCGGCGGACCTCGCGGCGGATGGCCACCGGGCCGGGCAGGAAATTCACCGCGCTGGGCTGGAACGAGCGCGCGGGCGACGAGCGCAGAAATTCACGGGCCGTGACCTCGAACGTTTCGAGGGTAACGTACATCGGCTGGAACTGGGCGTCCCCGCTGCCGACGACCGGGCCGAACGGCACAAAACCGAGATGCTGGTACAGGCGGAACTGGCGGGTGGTGCCGGAAATGATGGCGAGGTCGTAGCCTTTCTCGACGCCGTGCTGCCAGAGCAGCGCGAGGATGCCTTGCAGAATCTGGCCGCCGCGCGCGCCGCGGAATTTTTTCTCCAGGGCGAGCAGCCGGATTTCGCAGATGGTCCGGCCGGCCGGCAGGTGGGTATCGAGATTGGGCAGTTTCTGGTCGAGCGAGAACGGCCGGCTGCCGCGCACGGCAAGCATCCCGACGAGCTTTCGATTTTGCAGACCAATGAGGTATGTGTTCTCCGCGTTAAACCTGTCCACGAGCCGCTGGGTGGGCGACGGATGATGCTGGGGGATCTCCTCGACGAAGGTTTTGTAATTGAGCCGGTGGATCTGCTCAAATTCCCAATCTTCCGTCGCGAACTTGAACGTCAACGGTTCTTGTGCGCTCATAGTTTGGGCTGTTCAGGTTTAGGTGTGGTGGCGCGGCGGGCGGCCAGCGCAGTGAATTCTTCGGCCAAATTCCTCCGGTGCGCAAACAAAATCATCGCCACCAACAACGCCAGCAAGGCGACGGTGAAATTGTCCCAGTTGAAGAACCAGGCCGCCATGGGCAGGCAGGCAAAGGCGAACATGGCCGGCAGAAGGGATCGGCGCATCGGTACGAACCCGGCCAGGAACAGCACGGGAAACACCAGCGCGATGCGATAATCGAAGACCAGCAGCGCGCCGAGGGACGTGGCCACGCCTTTGCCGCCGTGAAAACGCAGTTGCACGGGCCAGAGGTGCCCGACCACCACCGCCAGCAAGGACAGCAACGCGAGATGATTGTCCCCGGTCCATTTCCAGGCAATCCACACCGCCAGCGCGCCCTTGCCGAAATCTCCCAGCAATGTCATCGCAAAGCCGGTTTTGCCCAGGACGCGCCCGGCGTTGCGCGCGCCGATGGAACCGCTTTCGATTTTTCGGAGGTCAAGGCCCGCGCGGGCACGAACGAGGTAGTAACCGGTGGCAAAGCAACCCAACAAATAGGCCTCCAGCACGCAGCCGGTCACCCGGTGCCAGTTTGCGAACTGCAATTGTTGGATCCAATCCATGGGGCAGTCGCTGTCCAATGTCTTCAAAGGTATTAAACCTGACTTGCAACCCAATGGGAATCAAAATCTTCGGATTCCGCGCGCTTTCCCGGGGGTCAACCATGGACTTTCCGGGGAATTTGGCGGTGCCCCAATTAGTAGGCGACGAGGTAACGAGTCGTTTGGGTCAGCACTCCTTACGTCGTGCCCTACCATCAAATAAGGTCATTGCCAGGAATTACATTGCCTCGATGCATGTCGTCTGCGAGAGTCAGGCGGTCATTTTCAAACCAGATCGGGAATGAAGCACAGCAAATTGATTGGCGTTGATCTTGGGGGCTCAAACGTCCGGGTCGGCCTGGTAAAGAACAAAAGAATTGCGGCATTGGAGGCGCGCTCCATTTCCCCCCGGGCCAAACAGGGGTTCATTCTCAATGAAATCTGCGATACCATCGCCGCCGTCTTCGAGCCGGACGTGAGCACCATCGGCATAGGCGTGCCGGGCACGGTGGACATGAAAGGCGGCATCGTTCACATGGCGCACAACCTCCCCACCTGGCGGTCGGTACCCATCAAACGCATCCTGGAACGGCGTTTCGGTGTGCCGACCTTCGTCAACAACGACGCCAACTGCTTTGCGCTGGGCGAACTGCATTTCGGACTGGGCAAAGGTTATCGCCACCTGATCGGGCTGATTGTGGGCACCGGCCTGGGCGCGGGCGTGGTCATTGACGGCAAGCTGTATTCCGGCAATAACGGCGGCGCCGGCGAGATAGGTGCGATGCCCTACCGGAAAAAGACGTTCGAATATTATTGCAGTGGACGCTTCTTCGAGCGCGAATTCGGCATCGACGCCGCCACCCTGCAGGTTCGCGCCGATAACGGCGACCGCCGGGCGCAGAAAATGTTTGCCGCCTTTGGCGACGATTTCAGCGAGGTGATCATGACCCTGCTTTACGCCTACGACCCGGAAATCGTTGTGTTGGGCGGTTCGGTGAGCAAGGCGTACCCCTATTTTGAAAAGCAAATGCGCGAAAAATTGCGGACCTTCGGTTTCCAGAAGAGTCTGGAAAAACTGGTCATCGCCCGGACCCAAAAGCCGAACATCGCCGTGCTGGGCGCCGCCGTGCTTTGTCTCGACAACCGCTGAAATTGTCGTAAGTTTCCATCGCCAGGGCCCATGGAATGTGGACTTACGAACCCCGCCAGGGCCGGAAGGCAGCAACGGTAGTTTGCTCGACATCTGCCGTGGTCACCCTGGCCTTTCTCAATTTTGAGTTTTCAATTTTGAGTTTTGGGTTCATTTTGAACCGACTTAAAACTGAAAATTCAAAACTGAAAATTTTGTGGCTTATCAAGTCATTGCCAGAAAGTATCGCCCGCAGCGTTTTGCCGACGTCGTCGGCCAGGAACATGTCACCCAGACGCTGACGAACGCCATCACGCAGAAGCGCATCGCGCACGCTTACCTGTTCTGCGGCCCGCGCGGCACCGGCAAAACCACCATCGCCCGCATCTTCGCCAAATGCCTGAACTGCGAGGGCGGCCCCAAAATCGATTTCAGCGACAAGGACCCGCGCTGCATTGAAATCGCCGAGGGCCGGTCGCTCGACGTGCTGGAAATTGACGGCGCCAGCAACAACGGCGTGGAGCAGGTGCGCGAGCTGCGCGAAACCTGCAAATACGCGCCCGCCAATTCGTCGTTCAAAATCTACATCATCGACGAGGTCCACATGCTCTCGACGGCGGCGTTCAACGCGCTGCTCAAGACGCTCGAAGAGCCGCCCGCGCACGTGAAGTTCATGTTTGCGACGACCGACCCGGAGAAGGTGTTGCCGACCATTCTTTCGCGCTGCCAGCGGTTCGATTTGCGCCGCATTCCCGCCGCGCTCATCGTCAAACATCTCACGCACATCGCCAAACTGGAGAAGGTGAAGATTGACGAACCCGCGCTTTATGCCATTGCCCGCGGCGCCGACGGCGGCATGCGCGACGCCGAATCCACCCTGGACCAGCTCATCAGTTTCTGCGGCGACAAGATCGAGGAAGCCGATGTGCTGTCCATGTTCGGCCTGGCCGCGCAGAGCCAGATTCTGGGCCTGAGCCGGGCCGTGCTGGCCGGCGAAATCCCGGTCGCGCTGGGACTGTTGAACGAACTCGCGCAAAACGGCAAGGACCTGGGACGGCTGCTCGCCGATTTATTGAGCCATTTCCGCAACCTCCTCATTTTCCAGGTTTCGCGCGGCGACTTGAACCTGCTCGAAGTTTCCGAGGCCGAAGTGGCGACCTTGAAGGAACAATCGGCGCTCGCCGGCACCGAACTGTTCACGCGAATCCTGGAAGTCCTGACCGAGGCCGAACTGCGTCTGCGCGACGCGACTTCCAAAAAGATTCTGCTGGAAGTCGCGTTGCTCAAGGCCATTGAAGCCCGGAACGGCGTGAGCCTTGATTCGGTTTTGAAACAGCTCAATCAACTGCGCGGCCAGAGCGGCACAGGCGGCACACCTGCGCCGAAGCAAACCGAGGCCGCTCCGGCTGCGGAACGCCGGCCTCCGGCCCGGTGCGAATCCGAAAGCCGGCAACAACACGCCGCGTCCGGGGCCGGTGTTCCCATCCCCTCGCCCGCAACGGTTGCTGCGGCGGCGCCGGTCTCCGCCGACCTGGCGGAACTTTGGACCAAACTGATTGAAGCGGTCGGCCGGGCCAGCCCGTTCACCCGCAGTTACCTGGTGGATGCCAATCCGGTCTCGTTTGAGAAAGGCATTTTGACCATTGGTTTCGATCCGGAATTTGAGGACCACCTCGGCCTGGTGGATAATGCCCGCAACCATGCCCTGCTTCAGACCAAACTGGCGGAGCTGGGCCAGGCCAACGCCCAGATCAAATTCATCAAGGTTGAAGGCCCGGCCATCCGTGCACCGCGGGCAACCGGCGTTACGCCTGCCACCCCGGTGGCTTCCGCGAAATCCGCCGGTCCCGCCGCCCCGGTGGCCAGGGAAAAACCGGCGACCGTGGCTTTCAACAAAAACGATTTCAAGAACGACCCGTTGATTCAAAAGGCGCTGGAAATCTTCAAGGGCCAGATTGTTGAAGTCCGGGCCTGATTTTCCCTCGACTTTCAACCCTCAACGCTCAACCTTTTAAACATGTCCAGCATTGGCAAACTCATGAAACAGGCTGCGCGAATGCAGCAGCAAATGGAACAGATCCAGGCGCAACTCGCCGCCCGGACCGTCGAGGCCACCAGCGGCGGCGGCGCAGTCAAAGTCGTGGCGAAATGCGACGGCTCCCTCGCCTCCGTCAAAATTGATCCACAGGCGCTCAATCCTTCCGACGCCCAACTGCTCGAAGACATGATTGTAACCGCCGCGAACCAGGCGCTCGGTCAGGCGAAGGACATCGCCAATGCCGAGATGGGCAAGGTCACGTCCGGCCTGAACCTGCCGGGGTTGGGGTGAAATAAAGAATGAAAAAGGTGGAATGCAGAAATTGACCTCTCCCGGTTCGCTCACACAAATTTGGTTTCTGCATTCGTCATCCCGCCACCGGCCTTAGATTATGCTTCCCGATTCCATCAATGCACTCGTTGCCGCCCTGGGCAAGCTCCCCGGCGTCGGGCCGCGCTCCGCCGAGCGCATGGCCCTGCATCTGGTGCAAACCGATTCGGCGGCGGTAAAGGAACTGGCCGAAATCATCCTGCACGCCAGGGAGAAAATCCGGTTTTGCGATGTCTGCGGGGCGTTGACCGAACAATCCCCCTGCCCCATCTGCACCGACACGCGCCGGGACGCCGCGCTGGTGTGCCTCGTCGAGCGCGCCGTGGATATTCTAAGCATCGAGAAATCCGGCGCGTATCGCGGCAAATTCCACGTCCTCGGCGGAAAGATTTCGCCGCTCGACAGTGTGGAGCCGGAGGATCTGCGCATTGCCGAACTGGAAAAGCGGCTGACCCGCGAACCCATCAGGGAAATCGTCATCGCCCTGGGCACGGACGTGGAGGGCGACGCCACGAGCCATTATCTGGCCAAGCGGCTTGCCCGCAAAGGGCTTAAAATCTCGCGCATCGCCTACGGATTGCCGGCCGGCAGCGGATTGGAGTTTGCCGACGAACTGACCTTGAGCCGGGCGCTGGAAGGACGCCGGGAAATGAATTGAGGCAGGGTCGGCGCGCTGCGCCGGCTGAACGCAGCAGCCCCTACCGGCTTAATTCAAAAAACCAGATTGCAAATGATCATGAGCCAACTTCCAGCCATCGTCTTTGATTTGGGCAAGGTCCTGGTGGATTTCGATTACTCGATTGCCGTTTCGCGCATCGCCGGGCGGAGCCGCCTGGCGCCGTCCGGGGTCGAACGTTTCTTCTTTCATTCCCCGCTGCTGGTGGACTACGAGTCCGGCCGCCTGACGCGGCAGGAATTCTTCGAGCAGGCCCGGCAAGCCACCGGCTTTTGTGGCGGGCTGGAGGAATTCGGCGAGTTCTTCGCCGACATCTTCACGGAGATTGCACCGATGATCGGGTTGCACGCGACATTGCGCCGGCGGGGATGCCAGACCTTCATTTTTTCAAACACCAATGACCTGGCCGTCGAACACATCGATCGAAATTTCCCGTTCTTCCGGAATTTCGACGGTTACATCTATTCGTACAAGGTCGGCGCGATGAAGCCGGAGGCTAAAATCTACGAATCGCTCGAAACACTCACCGGACGGCAGGGCCCGCAGATCATCTACCTGGATGACCGGCCGGAAAATGTGGCGGCCGGCGCGGAACGCGGCTGGCGGGCGATTTTGCACGAGACACCGGAAAAATCCATTGCCGCAATCGAAAATTTTAAACTGTGGTAGCGACGGACGCCGGTCCGCCGGATTTCGGGCAAGCAGGTTCAAGGAGATTTCGAGCGTGGGTTGCGATTCGCGTTGCCGGCGGCATGACAACATCCATCCGGTTCGAGCAGGATTGTCTTGCTGCATGACGGCGGCCACATTAAGCTGCCGGCGACGGAGGCAGGGCCGGTATGGAAATGGACAATCCTCTGACTCTGAATCGCGTTTATGGCTTGAAGTGGAACGCATTAACATAAGAAAATTCCCCGACATGAAACCCGAACAATGGCAGATTTTTAAGAAGGCCGCACGGCTGGAAAAATTGGACAAGGTCCCGATGGCCATGATCATCGACAGCCCGTGGATACCAGGATATCTGGGCCTGAACCACATGGATTACTTTCTCGACCCGGAGTTGTGGTTTCAGTCCAACCTGAAAATCCACCAGGAATTTCCGGACATCATTTTCGTACCGTCCTGGTGGCTGGAATACGGCATGGCGGCGGAGCCGTCGGCGCTCGGCGCCAAAATCAAGTTCTGGCAGGACAACACGCCCAGCGAATACCACACGCTCTATCACATCGAGGACATCGAACATTTCCCGCCCTACGAAGTCGAAGCCGACGCGTTCATGGGCATGACGCTGCATCGCATTCGCCGGCAGCGGCAGCGCATCCTGGATACGGGGGAAATCCTGCCGCTGGTCACCTCGCGCGGGCCGATGTGCACCGCGGGCTTTGTGCGCGGCACCACCGAACTGATGATTGATCTGGTCGAAAAGCCGGAGTGGGCGCACAAGTTGCTCGACCTGAGCACCCGCCTGGTCATTGACTGGCTCAAGGCCCAGCACCAGGCGATGGGCGATACCGTGGAAGGCATTTTCATCCTGGACGACATTGTCGGCTTCGTGAATGAGGAGCATTACAAGGAATTTGCGCATCCGTACCTGAAACGAATCTGCGACGCCTTCCCGAAGGATTGGGTGAAGATTTATCACAACGACGCGGAGGTCCAGGCGTGTCTCGATCATCTGCCTGACTGCGGCTTTAACGTGTTGAACTGGGGCAAGCAAACGGACATCGCCGAAGTCAAGGAACGCGTCGGCGACCGGATGTGCCTGATGGGAAATGTGAATCCGCTGGAGATCGGTGTCCGCGGCACGCCCGAGGAAGTGCGCGAGGCCACGCTGGACGTCCTGGAAAAGAGCGGCGGCCAAGGCATCATCCTCTCGGTCGGCGGCGGCACCAGTCCAGGCATGCCGAAGCAAAACATCGAAGCGATGCTGAAAGCGCTGGCTGAATTTAATTCAAAACGCGCCTGAAAGGAGTTGCATGCCTGATTACGCTGTGATGAACCAGTGCCTGTACGAAGGCAAGGCCAAGGAAGTCGAACAGATGACAAAGGACGCCCTGGCCGAAGGCCGGAGTGTTCAGGAAGTCCTCAGCGAAGGCCTGATCGCCGGGATGAGTGTCGTGGGCGAAGACTTCAAGTACAACATCCTCTACGTGCCCGAAGTACTCATCGCCGCGCGGGCGATGAAGGCGGGCATGGGTGTTTTAAAACCGTTGTTGACCGCGAAGGATTCCGTGGTCCAGCCGCCGGGCGTGTTGGTGATGGGCACCGTGCGCGGCGATTTGCATGATATCGGGAAGAATCTCGTGTGCATGATGGCCGAGGGCGCGGGCTTTGAAGTGCACGACATCGGCGTGGACCAGAACATTGATAAATTCCTGGCCGCCACCGAACAATTCAAGCCGAGCATCATCGGGATGAGCGCGTTGCTCACGACGACGATGACCTACATGAAAACGGTCATTGACGGCTACAAGGAGCGGGGCATGACCCACATCAAATTTGCCATCGGGGGCGCGCCCATCAGCCAGATGTATGCGGACGAAATCGGCGCGGACGGCTATGGCGCCGACGCCTCCAGCGCGGTGGATTTGTTTCTGTATTTCGTGGGCAAAGGCGCGGCGCCGGCGGCAAAATCCAAGCTGGAAACGATTGAGGCCGTCAAAACCGAACGCGCCGAAGCGCGCGCGGCATCGCGCCCGGCGGATGCCCGGTCAAAATTCCAGGTTCTCTACTGGCAGGATGTTCCGTCGCAGATCAAGGCGTGGGACGACTTCAGCGAAATCAAGGTGGAATTGCCGCCGCGTTTCGCAGTGCGCATTGATGCCCTGGCCCAATCCAAAGGCCTGACCAGCGCGGATGATTTTCTTTCACAATGGAAATGGAGCGACGAACAGGAACGCGACGGCACGGCCGAGGACGTGGCCCAGGCCGTCAAACTGGAGCTCGAAGCCAGGTTTCCCTGACTGAAAAATGGGTATGTTGCCGGGCGGATGCAAACTCTGCGCGAAAAATTATTTGAGACCTCCCGTTTCCTGGTTGGGACGGAATTGGTGTCGGTACGCGGCTCCATGGCGGAGGGCAGCGCCATCAAGGCCCGCATCTTCGCCAACGAACTCGCGGCCAGTCCGGACATTGACTGGATTTCCATCACGGACAACGCCGGCGGCAATCCGCAACTGGCGCCGCTTGCCCTCGGACGGCCGCTGCTTTACGCCGGCAAGGAAGTCGTCATTCATCTCACCTGCAAGGACCTGAACCGGAACGGCCTCGAAAGCGAAGCCTGGATGCTTAACAGCGAAGGCTTCCACAACATTCTGGCCATGACCGGCGATTATCCGGTGGCCGGCAACGATGGACTCGCGAAGCCGGTTTTCGACATCGATTCCGTCGGTTTGATCTCCCTGTTGCACAAGATGAATCAGGGACTTGGCTCCGGGAAAGCGCAGAATGAAGACCAGGGCCGCCGGCTCGAAAAAACCCAGTTCTGCATCGGCGCCGTCACGACGAATTTCAAGCGGCACGAAAGCGAACTGGTCCCGCAATACCTGAAGCTCGAGAAAAAGGTCGAGTGCGGCGCCCAATTCATCATCAATCAGATCGGGTTCGATTCGCGGAAAATTTCCGAACTGCGCTATTACCTGGAGGCGCATGGCATGCAGCAGGTCCCGCTCATCGGCAATGTTTATCTGTTGAGCCCGCGGGTCGCCCGGATTTTTAATGAAGGGAAAATTCCCGGTGTGGTCGTTACGCCCCTGCTTTGGGAACTATGCCAGCAACACGCCCGGTCGGCCGATGGCGGGAAGGCGTTCTTCTACGAGTTCGCAGCCAGACAGATTGCCATTTATCGCGGGCTTGGCTTCCGCGGCGTGTATCTGGGCGGCGTCCACAAATTTTCGGCGATTGAAAAAATCCTGGAAATCGAACGCTCGTTTGCGCCGGATGATTGGAAGGCGTTCGCGCGGGAAATCCGGTTTTCCCAGCCCGGCGAATTTTTCTATTATTCGGAAAATCCCGCGACCGGCCTCGCCCATCCGGGCCAGGAAAGTCCCCGGCCGCCGGTTCCGACCAAACACGTTACCGGGGCCTATCAACTGTCCAAGTGGTCGCACCAGGCGCTGTTCGAGTCCGGCACGACCTTTGCCAAATGGGGCGCGAAAATTTGCGCGAACTCGAGAGACCCTTTGCAAGGTCCCCGGGTGTTGCGCGCGCTGGAGCATTTGAGCAAGGCGGCCTTGTTCCAATGCAAGGACTGCGGTGATTGCTCGCTGCCGGATATTGCGTTTCTCTGTCCGGAATCCCAGTGCGCGAAAAACCAGCGCAACGGGCCGTGCGGGGGGACGCGCGAAGGCCGCTGCGAGGTGGAGGGCTACGGCGATTGCATCTGGCTGCGCGCTTACGAGCGCCTCAAGCATGATGGTCGTGAGCAGGAGCTGTTGAAGCACGCACCGGTCGTCCAAAATCAGGGACTACGGGGAACTTCCGCCTGGGCGAATCATTGGCTGGGCCGCGATCACACGGCGAAACGCGAAACCGCCGCCAAGCCGGAGCCGATGGCTCCCAAACCGGGGTTTTAAAGAGAATGAGCAAGCGACTGCACATCGTCGGCGAGTTGATGAACAATTCCTATGCGCGGGCGCGGAAGGCGTTCACCGAGCGTGATCCCAAAGGTTATCAGGAGCTCGCAAAATTGCAGGCCGCTCTCGGCGCCAGCTTTTTGACGCTGAATCTCGATGGCACGCAACGCATTCAGGTGCGGCGGGAGGAGATGTTCGACCTCCTCCCAGACGTCATTCCGGCGATTCAGGAAGCAACCTCGACGCCCATCGCGTTCGACAATCCATCCGTCGAGTATCACAAGGTGGCGCTCAAACATTACGACCGGAAAAAAAGCGGCGCACCGATTCTCAACTCGCTCGCCGCCTCGCGCGAACACCTGGATGAAATGATCGAGTTGGTGAAACATTACGACACCCTGGCGGTCGTCATGGCTTCGGAAACGTTTGTTCCGGGAGGGACATCGCAGTGCCTGAATCCACAGGATTCGTACCGGGCGGCAAAACATTTTGTCGAACTGCTCGTGACCAAAGCCGGTCGCCGCAACGACCAAATCATCATCGACCCCGGCCTCGCGCCCGTCGGCGCGGACACCTACGGCCTCGTCAACATCGGGCTCGACGCGATGCGGCTCATCAGCGCCGACCCGGATTTGAAGGGCATTCATCTGATTGTCGGCCTCTCCAATTTCGCCTGGGGCACGCCCAAAGGCGTCCGCGAGGAGCTGGAAAAGGCCTATCTGACGCTCGGCATGGAAGTCGGCCTGGATTTCGCGCTCGCGAATCCGGAAAAAACACCCGGGCCACTGCCAAAGGATCATCCGATGGTCGCCAGACTTCGTGACGCGCTGGCACAGGGCCGCCCGCACGAGGGCGAGACGAACGAGATTTCGGGCTTTCGCCAGGCCGAAGCCATCATGGCGATTTGTAATGAGGCGCAAACTGTCGAAGACTGATGGAGCTTTCCAGCATCCAATGAAATTCCCCCACCCGTCCTCCGGACACCCTCTCCCCGCCTGGTCGGGAGAAGGACAGGACGAGGGGCGCCTCGAAAAAAAACGATGACCCCGGGAAAGTTGGCCATCCCTTTAGCCACCGGCAAACATCGCATCTGGTTGCAGGTCGGAACGCTGCTGGACGGTGTCAGCCCGAACCCTCTGCGAAACGCGCACGTCGTCTATAACCAAAACCAGATTCTCTTTGCCGGTGAAAACGCTCCCCCGGCAGGTTTGCTGAATGCCGGCCAGCGCGAGCCGGATTTGGACTTGCCGGATTTTACGTTGCTGCCCGGATTGATCGAAGCGCACGCGCATTTCTTCCTCGAGGGCAGCGAATTGAATTTGGACAAGCGAACCGCTTATTTGAAACAGGCGCCGGAGGCATTACTGAATGCCGCGCGCGGACGATTGGAAAAACTGGTCCGGCTCGGAGTCATCGCAGTCCGTGACGCCGGTGACAAAGACGGGGTTGGCCTCGCCTTGAGCCGGCTTTATATGAGTGCCGGTCACCCGCTGATGCCTTACGTGGACAGTCCCGGCGCGGCGATTCACCACCAGGGCCGTTACGGCAGTTTCATGGCCGGGCCGGTCGAAAACTTTGCCTCGCTGAAACAATGTGTTGAGGCGCGCGTGCAAGCCGGCGCCGACCGCATCAAATTGATTCCGACCGGCATCATCAATTTTAAAAAGGGCGCGGTCACATCGGAACCGCAAATGACCGTGGTGGAAGTTGCCGAACTGGTCGCCGCGGCAAAATCCTTTGGCAAACAGACCTTCGCCCACGCTTCCGGCGACACCGGCATCGAGCGCGCCCTTGACGGCGGCGTAGATTCGGTCGAGCACGGATTTTTTGTTCGTGACGATCAGCTCGCCAAAATGCGCGACCGGCAAATCGCGTGGGTGCCGACCTTCGCGCCGGTTCAGGAACAGGTGGACCATGCCGAATTGATCGGCTGGGATGCAGGCGTGGTCGCCAACCTGCGGAAAATCCTCGATTACCACGCGGCGAGCCTGGTCAAAGCCCACAAAATGGGTGTGCAAATCATCGCCGGCAGTGATGCCGGTTCAGTCGGTGTGGCACACGGTCTTGGATTTTTAAACGAATTGGAACTCATGGAGCGCGCTGGACTGCCACCACTGGCCGTAGTCAATGCCGCGACCGGCACGAGTTCAAACCGGCTGGCCTTCAGGGAAAAGTTCGGACAAATCAAATCCGGCTTTCAGAGCCGCTTCATTCTCACGCGCCATTCGCCGTTGGAAACAATTTCAAACCTGCGGAAACAAAAATCCGTCGTGTTTGATGGCGAGGTTTTCGACTGTGATGAAAGCGTTGATTCCGCCGGCCTGTAGGCATACCGCTTTGCCACATTATTTGGCTGACGTTTTCAAACCGGCCGGGCCGGCCTTGAGTACCGCGGCAATCTGTTCGGCATCATAAACGCATCCGGCCCAGATTCCCCCACTCGCCAGTTGCAGCGCCGCCCAAAGCCGCGTGTCCCCCGGTAAAGCCGCATTCGGCGCCAGGTCTTTTCGAGTCGCGCGCGCGGCCAGAATCTGTTGACCTTCCTCCGCTGTGAACCGGCGATGACCTTCGCCTATAAAATCAACGCTTCCTTCGTTGCGGCGACAATCAATCTGAATCCGGATCATGTCGCCGTCCAAAATCTTGCCGATGGGCCCGCCGGCCAGGCCTTCGGGGCCGATGTGCCCGATGCAGGCGCCGGTTGAGACACCGGAAAAGCGGGCGTCCGTCAGCAGCGCAACGTCTTTGCCAAACGGCAGGTGCTTCAACGCGCCGGTGATTTGGTAGGTTTCTTCCATGCCGGTGCCCATCGGCCCGACCCCGGTCAATACCAGCACGTCTCCCGCCTGGATGTATCCTTGTTTGATGGCCGCCATGGCGTCCTTTTCATTTACAAAAACCCGGGCCGGGCCTTCCTTGCGATAAACGCCGTCCGCGTCCACAACCGAGGGATCTATCGCCGTGGCTTTCACCACCGAACCTTCCGGCGCGAGATTGCCACGCGGAAAAACCAATGTGCCGTCAGACCGCGAGCCCGGGCCTGGTCCGGTGGAAGGATAACCTCGTCGGCATCCACACCGTCCAGTTGCTTGAGCAATTCGCGGAAGCGGCGGCGACGTTCGGATTGCTCCCATTCATCCAGGTTTTCGCCGAGAGTTTTTCCGGTGACCGTAAGCACCCCGGTGTCGAGCAGTTCCAATCGCCGCAGATGCAGCATCACTTCGGGCACACCGCCCGCCAGGAACACGCGAACGGTGGGATGATGCACCGGGCCATTTGGCAGCACGCTGACCAGCCGGGGGACACGGCGATTGACGGAAATCCAATCGTCCACGGTCGGCCGTTTCAGTCCGGCGGCATGGGCGATGGCCGGGATGTGGAGCAGCAGATTGGTGGAACCGCCAAACGCCGCGTGCAGCACCATCGCGTTCCGAATGCTTTCGGAAGTCAGAATCTGTTGCGTGGTCAATTTTCGTTCATCCAAATGATGGAGCGCGCGGGCCGAACGCCGTGCCAGATCCAGCCAGACCGGCTGTCCCGAGGGCGCCAACGCCGAATGCGGCACCGAAAGTCCCAGTGCCTCGCTCACCACCTGCGACGTGGCTGCCGTGCCGAGAAATTGGCAACCACCGCCCGGCGATGCGCAGGCCCGGCAACCCAATTCCGCGGCTTCGGACAGGGTGACCAGTCCGTGCGCATAGCGCGTTCCCAGCGTCTGTACCGCACCGGCATCTTCACCGGTCGCCGGTGGCAAAGTGACACCGCCGGGAACGATGACCCCCGGCAGCTCCCGTAAACCCGCCACGGCCATCATCATCGCCGGCAATCCTTTGTCACACGTGGCGATGCCGAGCACACCCGCGCGCAGCGGCAGCGAACGGGCCAGCCGCCGGAAAATAATGGCGGCGTCGTTCCGATACGGCAGGCTGTCAAACATGCCTGTCGTCCCCTGCGTCCGGCCGTCGCACGGGTCGGAACAAAAGCCGGCAAAAGGAATGGTCTGCAACCGGCGAAATTCCTCCGCGGCGGCCTGAACCAGCAGCCCGATTTCCCAATGCCCGGTGTGATAGCCAAGCGCAATCGGTTTGCCGTCGGCGGCGCGCAACCCGCCCTGCGTGCTGAGAATCAAAAACTGTTTGCGTCCGGCCTCAGCCGGATTCCAGCCCATGCCGGCATTTTGGGTCAACCCGAACAGATGGCCACTGGGCTGATGCAGGAGCATTTCTTCGCTCAGCGGCAATGGTCCGCCCGGGCCGGGAGCCCGGGTCCGAATCTCGTAGATGTCCGGCGAAGCTTCGAACAGGTTGTTGCGGGAACTCATGGGAATGATTGAAGCAGGTCTGGAAAAAATGAAAATCAGAATTAAGGTTCGACGCACTTCAGCGAGCTTGTTAAAAACTTCGACCGCCCATCCTATGGAACAACGACGCTGGCTCCGCATCATTCCCGTGGCGCTGCTCATGTACACCATCTCGTACATTGACCGCACCAACGTCTCCCTCGCGCTGGACCCCAAGATTTCGTCCATGATGAAGGATCTGTTCATGGACGACCGGATGAAGGGCGAGGCGGCTGGTATTTTCTTCTTTGGCTACCTGATGCTCCAGATTCCCGGCGGCTGGCTGGCGTCGCGGTGGAGCGCGCGAAAAACCATCAGCCTGTGCCTGATTGCCTGGGGCCTCTGCGCGGCGGGTTGCGGGCTGGCCCATACGTTCCGGCAGTTTGAAGTAATGCGATTTTTTCTGGGCGTGGCGGAAAGCGGGGTTTTTCCCGCCACGCTGGTGTTGCTGGCCAACTGGTTTCCCCGGGCCGAACGCGCGCGGGCCAACGCTTACTGGCAGCTTTGCCAGCCGCTGGCCGTGGCTGGTTCCGCGCCCGCGACCGGCTGGTTGCTTGGTGCGTATGGCTGGCAGCAAATGTTGATTCTGGAGGGGATGTTGCCGTTCCTCTGGCTGCCTGTCTGGTGGTTTTTCATCCGGGACCATCCGCGTGAAGCCAAATGGATTTCCGCCGAAGAGAAAAATCACCTTGAAACCATCCTGCAAAACGAAGCCGCCGAACTGGAGTCGGCGCAGAACCTTTCCTGGCTCGAACGATTCCAGCAGCCTTCGCTTTATGTCATGATCGCCCTGTATTTTCTCCACAACTGCGCGGCTTACGGGTGCATGACCTTCTTTACCACGGTGTTAAAAGGCCGGGGATTCGACGCGTTGCAATATGGATTTTTATTCGCCATTCCCTATGGCGTGACGGCGGTCGTGATGATTCTCAATTCATGGCATTCGGACCGGACGGGCGAGCGGCGGGGTCACGTGGCGGCGGTTTATCTCATGAGCGGCATCAGCCTGATTTTGAGCGTGATGTTCAGCCAATACTTCTGGCTGTCGTACGCGTTCATGTGCCTGGCCATCCCCGGTCCGTTTGCCGCCATGGCGCCGTTTTGGGCCATTCCCAGTGAAACCTTGCCGCGGAATGTGCTGGGCGTCGTCTTTGGAGCGGTCAATGCATTCGGCAATCTGGGCGGTTTTGTCGGGCCGTATATCATTGGCACACTCCAGGACAAATATCACAGCACCACGATTGCCTTCAGTGTCATCGGTACCGGCATGCTGATTTGTGCCGGACTTGCTTTTCTGCTGCCGAAAGCCGGGCGACCGGTTACCCTGACCCCACAGCCGTCAACGGCGTAGCGGCGCCCGGCAGAACGCCGTCATTTTCTGGAGATTGAACAGATTGCGGCTTTCTGCCGAAGGCCGCTACGACGGTTCCGAAGTTTGATTTATGAAAATCTGCCGGTTCCAGGACAAATCCAGCCAGATCCGCGTGGGACTGGTGGTGGACGACTCGACATTGCTTGACCTGACTCCAGCGGGTATCTCCCGACTGCACTCATTGTTGGAGGCCGACGATCCCCTCGTGCGACTGAATCAACTCGCCCGTGAAAAACTTCCCCGCCTGGCCCTGTCCGAGATCCGCCTGTGCGCGCCGGTCGAGCAACAGGAAGTCTGGGCGGCGGGCGTCACGTATCTGCGCAGTAAAACGGCGCGCATGGAGGAATCGGATTTCAGCGCCACCGCTTACGACAAGGTCTATGCGGCGGAGCGGCCCGAACTCTTTTTCAAATCGCCGGCGGAAAAGGTCGTCGCCACCGGCGAGCCGGTGGGCATCCGCCGCGACGCGCGCTGGAATGTGCCGGAACCGGAACTGGCGCTGGTGCTGAATTCGCGCGGCCAGGTGGTTGGCCACACCATTGGCAACGACATGAGTTCGCGCGATATCGAAGGGGAAAATCTGCTCTACCTGCCGCAGGCAAAAATCTACCGCCATTCCTGCGCGCTCGGTCCCTGGATTGAGATGGGCGCAACCGAGGCCATGGCGCGCGAATGGAAAATCAAAATCGAAATCCGGCGGAACGGGAAGAATGTGTTTGCAGGCGAAACTTCGGTCGGCCGGCTCAAACGGCGTTTCGAGGAACTGGCTGGTTTTCTTTTCCGCAGCCAGTCTTTCCCCCACGGCGCCGTGCTGTTGACCGGTACCGGGGTGGTGCCGCCCGATACATTCACCTTGCAGGAACGGGATGAGATTGGGATTGAAATCACCGGAATCGGCTGGCTCCGCAATCCGGTGATGTTAGTTTGATGCGGCCATGAACCTGCACGGCCAGAATTTTATTGGTGATCAACCCGGTCCCGGTGGGAGGGAAACATTTTATGCCGTCAGCCCGCTGGACCGCCGGCAATTGGAACCGGCGTTCCATGCCGCAACGGAAGCAGAAGTCAACGCGGCCATGGGCCTGGCCGAGGGCGCTTTCAACGGTTACCGCGAAACCACCGGCGGAGAACGCGCGGTATTTCTCGAACGAATAGCCGACGAAATCATGGCGCTGGGCGACGATCTCATCGCCCGGGCGCACCTCGAAACCGGCCTGCCGGAAACCCGCCTGACCGGCGAGCGGGCGCGCACGGTCAACCAACTCAAACTCTTTGCCCAGGTCGTTCGCGACGGTTCGTGGGTGGACGCGCGCATTGATACGGCCATTCCCGACCGGCAACCGGCGCCCAGGCCCGATTTGCGCCGGATGCTGATTCCCATCGGCCCGGTGATTGTCTTCGGGGCAAGCAATTTTCCGTTTGCGTATTCGGTTGCCGGCGGCGACACCGCTTCCGCGTTGGCGGCCGGCAATCCGGTGGTCGTCAAGGCACACGAACGGCATCCCGGCACATCGGAACTGGTGGCCACGGCCATCCGGCGCGCGGTGACCGCGTGCCACCTGCCGGCCGGAGTTTTTTCGATGTTACATGGTCCGGGAAAAACCGTGGGCATCGCACTGGTGCGGCATCCGCATGCCTGTGCCGTCGGTTTCACCGGGTCGCGTGTCGCCGGCCGCGCTTTGTTTGATGCGGCGGCCGCGCGGCTGGAGCCGATTCCGGTCTTTGCCGAAATGAGCAGCCTGAATCCGGTATTCATCCTGCCGGAGGCCTTGCGCGAGCGCGGGGCAAAAATCGCGGAAGGATTGAAAAATTCGGTGACGCTGGGGGCCGGACAGTTTTGCACCAAACCCGGTCTGGTTTTCGGATTGCAAGGCACGGAGTTTGAACAGTTCCAGCAATCGCTGGCAGAATTGCTGAAGACCGTGGCACCGGCAACGATGCTGCACGCGGGCATTTGCGACGCCTACCACAAAGGGCTGGCCCACGTTTCCGGAATCGGCGGCGTGAAGATGCTCGCCCGCTCGGAACAAAATCCCGACGCCCAAAAAACACAGGGGGAATCCGTCGTGCTCTGCACCGATGCAAGGACATTTCGAGGCCATGCGGAACTGGCCGGGGAGGTTTTCGGGCCGTTTTCAATTTTGGTTTCCGCGCCGACCTTCGCGGAGCTGGAGGCGATCGCACAGGATCTCGAAGGCCAGTTGACGGCCACCGTCCATGGCACGCCCGGCGATTTCCAAAAGGCGGGAAACCTGCTGCGGTTGCTCGAACGCAAGGCGGGCAGGCTGATTCTCAACGGTTTCCCGACCGGTGTTGAAGTTTGTCCGGCCATGAACCACGGAGGGCCTTATCCGGCCACGACCGACGTGCGGTTCACGTCGGTGGGAACGGCGGCGATTTATCGTTTTGCCCGACCCGTCTGCTATCAGGATTTTCCCGCAGCCTTATTGCCGGCGGCGCTCCGGGATGAAAATCCGTTGGGCATCCCACGGGTCGTAAACGGAAAGCGAACCCAGGAATCGGTCGACCGTTAATCCATGGTTTGCAGCGCCAGCAGCCATTGTTTGGATTGTGCTCTTTTCGCCAGGAACCGGGATGCATCCCCCCCCTCGCCCGCTTACGCGCCGGTTCAGCAATAGATATTTCGAAAATGCCCAGCCGTCTGGTTCCGGTTTACCGGCCGCGACACACACGAAAACCCTGGTCGGGGGCCTGGTTATACGGCTCATAGCCGGCCCGGAAAGACGGCTCGCAGCAGAAGTCGCCGCCCATCCAACCGCCGCCCTTCCAAACCCGGAGAGAGCCGCTGGAACTTCCTTGAAGGTCAGTCTGCACCACCCTCCAGGTCAAATCCAAGTCTCCATACCAATCCCAGCAAAATTCCCTTACATTGCCTGACATGTCATAAAGCCCCAACTCGTTGGGTTGCTTGCCACCGACAGGTTTGGTTTTATCATTATTTTTTTGCACCACCGGCCAGGACCAGAATCCGGTCAGATTTTTATCTCCGGAATTTTTCCAATACCATGCCACTTCATCCACCGCATTGCCTCCGCTGTAAGTGTAACCTTTGCTCATCTGACCTCCACCGGCAGCATATTCCCACTCTGCTTCCGTCGGCAACCGGTAACCATTGGCTCCCGCATTGATCGTTACCGTCCATTTTATATCATCGCCAGTATTCTCATTATTCGGGTCTTTTTTATTCTCGTCGATATGGTAATACGGTTTGAAGCCCTCTTTTATACTCCTTCCATTGCAGTACTCAACGCAGTCATACCAGTTCACCATTTCCACCGGCAAATTATCGCCTTTGAATTTTGAAGGATTACTTCCCATCACTTCAATCCACTCTTTTTGAGTTACCTCATATTTGCCGATGTAGAAGCCCGATAAGATTATCCCCTTTCCGTAGAAGTTGGAATTTGTGTTTTTAAAAGTCCCGCCTTCGACGAAGACAAGGTTATCAGGCTCTTTCGCCGAAACGGATGCAGCGACAGTGCAGGCAATCAAAAATAAGACCGTGAAGAGTCTTTTTGAAACAGTTGCCGGATGCATGATTGAACGGGGATAAAAACAGGCCGCTCCTGTTAAAGAACGGCCTGTCATATTTTTCCTGCCCGCAGAGCAAAAAAACCTCCGGGCAGGAGCCTGAATTAATTTTGGGAGCAGCTATTCACCCCAGACCGTTGCGTTAACGGACCCGCTCCTGCCACCATACGCCTCGGTCCCCAAGATCTGGTAATTGAAAGCGCCGAAACCCTGACCACCACGACTCTTCCAATTGTTGATATGGTTGGCCATGGTGACGGTGTGGTTTGACCCGGTCGATGACCCGCCCCATTGATCCAGGTACTGCCAAAAAGTGGCGGTGCCTTGAATGGAAGGTTGGTTCACCTGCTGATGCTTATAAAACGTGTAGGTATGTCCATCACTGCTCACGGTGTCGACTGCCGATCCACTTGCCACCGAGCCCATTTCACAAACGTAATATTCAATCAGGGGGCTCGTCGTCCATCCATAGATGGAGAAATTATTTTCGCCACTAATGGAACCGCAATTGTAGCCGATGGAGTGCGATGATCCGGTGCTCCAGCCTTTACCGCCAACCACATCGTTGACATTGTTCCAGGTAATCGCGTAATTGCCGGCGTATGTGCCCGCACTGGGAAAGGATATGCTGGCTGACCCACCACTGACGTATAATGACCAGAAGTAGCCGTGATCCGTGCCCGTACCGGCGTTTGCCACCATGGTTACGCAACCCGCCATGACGGCGGATAGGATGATTTTATGTAACTTTTTCATTTCGGATGCCCTTTATGTTGTGTTCGTTGTGTTGCCTGGCGCGAAACACCCCTGCCAGGGTTCCAGTTTGGGGAACAAACGAGCTTTCATCCAAACTCTCCTTGTTGTCAAGTCTGCTTATGTAAAATATAATGTATTATTCTCTTACATCCTGAAGAGGCATACCCCCTGAATCGGTCGGGTGGAACGAGCATCAAGCAGCTATAAAAATCTCTGTGTCCGTAATTTTCAACTCCACGCCCGCCGCGTTCGCGGCTTCCTGCAGCGCCGCCTGCAACATCACGACCGGGTCTTTGCTGACCACCAGCCGGCGCATCAAGCCTTCGCCTTTTTTAGTGCCGACCGTGAGCGTGAGTTTCAAACCCTTGCGTTTGCAACCAACGCGCGT
>Ga0070731_10000583_pt1 | contig 46906 bp, 52 predicted proteins | sample Coa_R1_2_FD_66448 | JGI IMG/M metagenome (GOLD analysis project Ga0070731, IMG submission 66448) | Surface soil microbial communities from Centralia Pennsylvania, which are recovering from an underground coalmine fire - Coalmine... | ecosystem: Environmental > Terrestrial > Soil > Unclassified ...
GGATCGCCGGACTCCTGGAAGGAGCGGAGCTGATCGCGCAGCAGGCCAGCTCGGCGGGCGTGAAGCTGACCGTGCGCAATACGCCGATCGGACAGTTTGTCGCTCAGGATTATTTGAAGGCACCCATGGCCTCCGGTTATTGGTACGACCTGCCGTACCCAGCGCAGTGCATCACCACCATGACCAAGACCGCCGGCCAGAACGAGACGCACTGGGCAAACCCCCAATGGGACGCGCTGTGGCTCCAGCTCAACAAGACCCCCGCAAACTCGACCCAGTACCGCGACATCATCCACCAGATGCAGACGGTCGAGTACAACGAGGGCGGCTACCTCATTCCTGGCTTCTCCAACTCGGTCGACGCCGTGGCGTCCAATCTCGAGGGTTTGTCGCTCGAGAACACGAAGGGCCCGCTCGCAGGACCGCATTTTGAGCGGGCCTGGCTCAGCTGAGCCGTTCCCTGGAACCGGGCGCGGCCCCCGGATTGCGCCTAGCTAAGGTCTTTGGTCAAGAAATGGCTTGACAATGGTCGACCAAAAGTCTAGTCTGGGCGCCTGACCGAATCCGCTCCATCCGGCCTCGACTACTTCGGCTTCGCGTCCAAGGAGGATTTCCTTGCGCAAACGGCCGCGGTTTGGAACCCGGACAAGGTCCGATTCTGGCGGGAGCAGGGGACCGAGCTGGTCATCGACCGCCGAGACGGTTACTACGTCTATGACACGTCCGGCAAGCGCCTGATCGACGTACATATCAACGGGGGTACGTTCAACCTGGGACACCGGAACCCCGAGCTCACTGAAGCGCTCGAATTTGCGATGCGCATGGTCGACATGGGGAATCACCATTTCCCAGCCTTGGCGCGAACGGCCCTGGCGAACGCACTGCTTGCCACCTGTCACGAGGGGATGAGCAAGGTCGTGTATGGAGCGAGTGGCGGTGAGGCCAATGACATCGCCATCAAGTCGGCACGGTATGCCTCGAAGCGGAAGAAGATCGTGTCGATCTTCCGTGCCTACCACGGGAACACGGGACTGTCCCTCGGCGCCACCGACGAACGGTTCTCGGAACGCTTCCTTTCCGGTCGGCCGGATGAGTTCGTACACGTGCGGTTCAACGACATCGCGGCCATGGAAGAGGCGCTTGCCTCCCGTGAAGTTGCGGCCGTGATAATGGAGACAATTCCGGCCACCTACGGCTTCCCGATGCCGCTGCCCGGATATCTCGCTGAGGTCAAGCGTCTCTGCGAGGAATATGGCTCCATCTATATCGCCGACGAGGTCCAGACGGGCCTGATGCGGACAGGCGAGATGTGGGCCATCTATGGGTACGGCGTCGAGCCGGACATTCTCGTCACTGCCAAAGGGATCAGCGGCGGTCTCTACCCGCTGTCTGCGGTCGTGCTGAACGAGCGGTGCGGCCAGTGGCTGGACGAGGACGGGTGGGGTCACATCTCGACGGGGGCAGGATCGGAACTCGGCTGCGTCGTTGGTCTCAAGGTGCTGGAGATCACGCAACGGCCCGCGGTTCGTGCCATGGTCCAGGCTGCGTCGGCCCACTTTGCCGAGGGCCTCGGCGCGATAGCGTCGTCACAGCCAGACTGGCTCATCGGGCTGCGCCAGAACGGGCTCGTGATGGGCCTCGAGTTCAATCATCCAGAGGGAGCAAAACTCGTCTCCCGAGCGCTGTACGACAACGGCGTCTGGGCGATCTTCGCGACCTTCGATACGAGAGTGCTGCAGTTCAAGCCAGGGCTGCTTCTTAGCCCGGATGACTGCGACGACCTGCTGGACCGCGTGGCCGTCTCGGTTGCCGAAGCGGGAGAGCGCGTCTCATGACTGGTCCTCCTGTGTCGAACGATCCGGTTGCACGGGCACGCATGATGCTTCAGGCCGGACAATGGGCGGCAGCACGGTTCAGGGCTTACGACCATGGGAGCGTGCGAAACATCGTTGCTGGGGTCGCTCGAGCGGGTCACGAGCATGCGACGGCCCTGGCCAAGGCAACCGTCGAAGAGACCGGCTACGGCGTCGCCGAGGACAAGGCGACGAAAAACCGAATCGCTTCGCTGGGAATCGCCGAGCACTACGACGGCGACGATTTCGTCACGCCGCGGGTCGACGCTCAGCATCGCATCGTCGAGGTTCCGAAGCCGGCGGGGGTGATCTTTGCGCTGATCCCGTCGACCAATCCAGTCTCGACGCTCTATTTCAAAGTGATCCTCGCGCTCATGACCCGCAATGCTGTGGTCGTCAGCCCGCACCCGGGCGCTCGCCAAGTGTGCATGGATGCCTGCGCGTTGCTACGCGACGCCGCCCTTCAGGCGGGGGCGCCGCGCGGCACGATCCAAATCGTCGACGAACCGTCGATCCCCCTGATCGAAGCACTGATGGGGGATCCGCACACCAACGTGATCCTTGCCACCGGCGGGACCGGCGTCGTGCGTGCGGCATATCAGAGCGGAACGCCCGCGATCGGTGTCGGCCCGGGAAACGCTCCGGTGATGGTTGACCGCACGGCGGACGCTGCAGCGGCCGCAAAGGACCTGGTGGACAGTAAGGCGTTTGACAACTCGCTTCTGTGCAGCGCCGAGTCCGTACTCATCGCCGACGCTGAGATCGCGAAACGGCTAACTGCGGAGCTGACGCGAGCCGGTGCCCACATCTGCGCACCCGAGGAGACGGAGCGCCTCCGCTCCTATCTCTTCCCCGACGGACATCTGAACCTCGAAGCCGTCGGACAGTCCGCTGCGACCGTTGCACGCAGTGCGGGAATCCGAACTTCGACTCGGACTCGGCTTCTCGTGACGCCCCTCGCGCTTGTCATCCCTGAGGAGCCGCTGGCGTCGGAGAAGATGTGTCCGGTTCTCGGGCTGAACATTCAGCCGGATCCGGGCGCGGCTATCCGGGCAGCGCGCGCGGTCCTTCGGGTCGCCGGCGCTGGACACTCGGCGGCGATCCACAGCAACGATCCAGACGTGGTAATCGCCTTCTCTGAGGCTCTCGACGTCCTGCGGGTTGTCGTCAACGCTCCCAATAGCACCGGCGTCGCGGGCTTTGATACGAACGTCGCGCCGACCATGACCGTGGGGACGGGCTTCACCGGACGGAGTTCACTCGGGGAGAACCTCGAGCCGCGACACCTCGTCAACTGGAGTCGCGTCGCCTATAACAAGAACGAGGCGATCGCCTTCCCGGACTTCGAGGCGCTTCGGCCCTGGGAGCGCATTTTCAAGCCTCAAGGCATTCCGCACGTCGAAGAGACGACGGACGCGTCACAGGAGCTCCGTGAGCAAATCAGACAGCTCGTACTCGAAGAGCTACGCGATCTCGTTGGTTCGCGGTGATGTCCGAGCTGCGGTCGTTCATCTTTCTGGATCAGCTCCAGCCGCAGACGCTGTGCACGTTGGCGACGTGGATTCGCGGCAGCTTGCCGCGCGCCAAGATGGCGTCCCAGATCATTGAGGTAGCTCCCGGGCTCGACATCGAGCCCCTGACCGACATCGCCCTTAAGCACGCGGAGGTGCAGGCAGGCGTGCTGGTGGTCGAGCGGCAATTCGGGTACCTCGAGATCCACAGTCGCTCGACGGCGGCGGTCGAGGCCGCGGCGTCAGCTGTCCTCGTCGAACTCAACGCGACCGCCGGCGACGCCATGCGCCCCAAGATCCTGGCCTCAGAGATTGTGACGGGACTCGACCACCTACACGCGTTCCTGATCAACCGAAGCAAGCGCGGCCACATGGCACTGGCCGGCGAATCGCTGTTCGTCCTCGAGGTGCAGCCTGCGGCATACGCAATCTTGGCGACCAATGAGGCGGAGAAGGCCACCGACGTAAAGGTTGTGGACTATCGAATGATGGGGGCGACCGGACGTGTTTACCTGACCGGAAACGACGCGGATGTGCGCGCGGCCGCCGAGACCGCTCAAAGCGCGCTGGAACTCGCGGCATGAGCGTCGAGGGCAGCGACCTGCGTAGTGTTGTTCGCGAACTTCTGGCCGAGCTCCTCCAGGCGCCGGAGGAGGCATTCGTCGCAGCATCGAGCGGCCAAAAGAACGGTAACGAAGGGCCTAGGAGAGAAGAGGTCATCACCGTGACTGTGCCGAGCGACGGCGACCTTCACGATGTAGTACAGCGCGTCCTCGAGCTAGCTGAGGATCCGAACCGCCGCCGGGCACTCCGAACGGGCCAGATTCGCTTCCGACTCGCGAGCGCTGCGAGCCATCAGGCACCACGCGGTGAAATGGACTTGCAGACGCTACGAATCGATCGGGGTGCGCTGACCGAGAAGGTCGTAGCGGCGGCCGCTCGGGATGGTCGCTCCATCATGCTTGGACCACGCGCCATTGCGACACCACTGGCTCTAGACAAAGCACGGGCACTCGGAGTCATTGTGCGAAAGGAGACCATATGAACATCGGGCGCGTCATCGGCAACGTGTGGTCCACGCGCCATCTGGATGACCTCCCAGCGGGTGCGTTCCTCGAAGTGAAATTGGAAGGCAGTGATGGGACCGTGGTGGCGTTCGATGTGTTGGGCAGCGGCGTCGGTGAGCGCGTGCTGGTAGCGCGCGGCTCCGCTGCCGCAGGATGGTTCGATGGATCGGCTCCACCCATCGACGCGCTGATCATCGGGTCCGTCGATCCGACGGCACACGACAAAGAAAAGGAGTAAGCATGGCAACTACAGCCAATGGCTCAAGCATGGCCCTCGGCATGATCGAAACCAAGGGATATGTCGCCGCTCTCGCCGCTGCCGACGCGATGGTCAAGGCGGCCAACGTGAGCATCGTGTCACGGGAGCAGGTGGGCGACGGCCTGGTCGCGGTCGTCATCACCGGTGATGTCGGCGCGGTGAAAGCAGCCACAGAAGCCGGAGCCGAAACGGTCTCCGGCCTGGGCGAGCTCATCTCGGTTCATGTCATCCCGCGGCCGCACAACGAGCTTGGCAAGCATTTCCAGCCGCATTCCTGAGACCGCAACCCAGGCGGTATCCCAGACGGAACTCCGTGTCTATCTCCTGATCGCAGACATACAACGGCAGTTCGCTGCGTACCTCGGGACGCCGACGCGGGCGCGGGGGTATCCGGCGCTCGAGGGCAGCCACGCGCTGATCGTGGAGGTTGCGCCTGCGCTTGCCATCGAGCGCATCATCGATCTGGCGCTCAAGGCGGTACCCGAGGTGGAACCTGGCCTTCTGTACGTCGAGCGTCAGTTCGGAATACTCGAAGTTCACGCCTACCGCCTCGAGGACGTCCGCAGCGCAGGAGAAGCCATCCTCGCGGGTATCGGAGCGACGGCTGTGGATCAGCTTAGGCCGCGGACTCTCTTCGTGGACGTGATCGAGGATATTGGCGACCAGCACGCAATCATCCTCAACCGCACACGGCAAGCATCGATGGTGATGCCCGGCGAGACGCTGCTGGTATATGAGATGACACCGGCCCTGTTTGCGACCGTCGCGGCGAACGAGGCGGAGCGCGCGGTGCCTGATAACACGCTGGTCGACGTGCAAATGATCGGCGCCACCGGGCGTGTCTACATCAGCGGTACACCAGGCAAGGTGATGCGGGCGCGGGATGCGATCTCCGCCCGGTTGTCCGCGGTCGAAGGCCGGGAGCACGGAGCAGCATGACGCAGGCTTACGTTGAGGATGACCTCGCTCGCCTGGTGAACGTAGCGAGGACGGCTCTGACCCGGTGGGACATTCCCACGGATGCAGACGTCGAGCTGCTCAATCTTTCAGAGAACGCAACCTTTGCCGTCGCGGACCCGAACACTCGGACCCCGCTGATCCTCCGTGTCGGACGTCCGGAGTACAGCACCGTCCGCGAAGTGGACTCAGAGCTGAGCTGGATCGAGGCCCTTGCTGGCGACCGCGCGGTCCTGACCGCGCCGGTGCGTCGCGCGCGCGATGGCTCGAGGGTGGTCGAGATATCGGTCCCGGAACTTCCCGCGGCGCGGCCCTGTGTCGTGTTCGGCTTCGTGCCAGGTAAGGCCGCCCCCGAAGACGCGGATCTCGTCAGTTACTTCCGGGTGCTCGGTGAGCTCGCCGCGAAGCTGCACGGGCATGCGCAAAGTTGGCAGCCGCCCCAGGAGTTCCAGCGCCGGCGCTGGGACTACGAGACGACCATCGGCGATCGTCCGCACTGGGGGGCGTGGGAGGACGGCATCGGAGTCGGGGTTTCCGAACGCAAGCTTCTCCAGCGGCTGCAACGGGTCCTCGAGCAGAGGCTGGCTAACTATGGGACGGGACCGGAGCGCTTCGGTCTCGTCCACGCGGATCTCCGACTCGACAATGTGCTCTTCGACGGTCCCGACGCGTACGTCATCGATTTTGACGACTGCGGGTGGTCGTGGTTCATGTACGACCTGGCGGCCTGCCTCACCTTCATCGAGGATCGTCCCGATCTGCCGGCACTGACCACGTCGTGGCTTGCGGGCTATCGCGGCGTTGCGCCGCTGGAGGATGAAGCGGAGGCCATCATTCCGACCATGATCATGCTCCGGCGCCTGTTGGTCCTGGCCTGGATCGGCTCGCATGCCGAGACCCCTCTGGCAAAGGCAGAGGGCGTCGCCTACACGGAGGGCACGTGCTGGCTCGCAGGCCGCTATCTGGGCGGCGACGGCCTCGGAATCTGATCTCACCTTCTGGGCCACCAATTATCGTGTGCGGTAAATGGATGCGCTGAGATGACGAACGGAGCACGTGAGCGTCCGCTGGCCAAGGCGGACGCTGAAAGCATCCGCCGGCGCATCTTGGATGAAATCCAAACTGGGGCACTGAAACCCGGCGAGCGCCTAGGGTCAGAGCGCGCGCTTGCAACTCAATACGGCGTAACACGCTCCACATTGCGCCTTGCGCTCGATTCGTTGGAACGATCAGGAGTGATCCGGCGCCTGCCCGGGCGTAGCGGTGGAACGTTTGTCCATCAATCGAAGGTTGAGCGGGACCTCTCGACGATCGCCGGCCTGCCCGAATACCTTCGCCGGAGCGGCTACCTCGCCGGGACCCGAGTCATCGCAGCCTCGCTGCGTCCAGTCGATCCCGCGTTTGCGACTCATCTCGAGATAGCTCCTGGCGCGCCGGTTTACGATCTCCTGCGAATTCGTCTGGCGAACGCCGAGCCAATCTCGCTCGAGCACGCAATGCTTCCGGCCGACGACTTCCCGGGCCTCTTGGAGCAGTCTCTTAGCGGATCAATCATGCAGATTCTGCGCGACCAGTACGAACTCGAGCCCGGCGTCGCCGTGGAGCGCATTGAGGTCGTGCGGGCGAGTCGCAATGAGGCACAGTTCCTCGGCGTACAGGCGGGGGCGCCTCTCCTTTCAGTGGAGCGGCTTGCCCGCGTGAAGAGCGGCAAGCCGTACGAGTTCTCGATCGATCTCTTCCGTTCCGATCGCACGCGAATCGTCACCCAGACCGTGGGTTCGGTACGGGAGGTCTCGCACACTGAGGACGGGCACGCTGTGGAGGTCCACTCCACCTAGCGCCCCGCCGGGCCGACGTCGACAGCCGCCAGTCGAGCCGATGGATCAATACTCAGTCCATTGGCCTATAATCTTGTCCAGGCGACCATGGAGCGGCCTTCGATCAGTCACACCCGGGTGACGGCTGACCGCGAGCTCTCACGACTCGTGTTGCGTCTCGAGGCCGCTCGCTGGCCGTCCAGCATCGACCTCCCCCTGCATGAGGGACGGCGAAACTTTGAGGCGTTCGTCCGTGACCTTACGCTCACCGACGGCGACACGCCCACGGAGGAGATCACCATCCGGAGTGACGGCGGCGTCCTCCGCCTGCGCCGCTATAGCCCTCCATCCGCTCGTCATGGCACCCTCGTCTACCTGCACGGCGGTGGGTGGGTTTTTGGAAGCCTGGACTCTCACGACGGCCTCTGCTGTGCGCTAGCTCACGCCGCCGACGTCGAGGTCCTCGCCGTCGATTACAGCCTCGCCCCGGAGCACCCGTTCCCGGCGGCGCTGAACGACGCCTGCGCGGCCGTACGCTGGGCCGCCGAGCGCGATGCGCGGGTCGCAGTTGCCGGCGATAGCGCTGGAGCGGCGCTCGCACTCGCAGTTGCCATGCACGCGCGCGATAACGCGACAGTCAAGCTTGCGGGACTCTTTCTCCTCTACCCGCCAACCGTGCCAGGTGGGCTCGGTGGTGAGGAGGCCGAGAGTCCGAGCTCGGCCTTTCTCACCCGGGGCGAGATGGAGTGGTACTGGTCTCGGTATCTCCAATCAGAGACTGCGCGTGCAGATCCACTCGCCATCCCGCTCTTGGGGGAGGTCAAGAACCTTCCCCCCACGTATATCGTGGTGGCCGGCCTGGACCCGCTTCACGCAGAGGGGATCGATCTGGCCCAGCGCATGATCGATGCCGGAGTCGACGTCACCCTGCGCGACTACTCGGAGATGGTGCACGGGTTCATGCTGTTTGCGGCTGACCTCACAGCCGGCCGCGAAGCCATACGTGACGTCGGCGCCAGCGTTCGCAGGGTTCTCGATCGACAGCCCGCTGACGCTGCGTGACCGAGAACGGGAATCCCGCTGCGCGCCCGGTAATCGGGATAACGACGAGCTCGACCGAGATCTCGATTGAGGGCGAGCTCCTGCACATCCGCTACGCGCCGACTGTCTACACCGACGCGGTCCTGCGGGCCGGTGGTCTGCCGGTCCACCTTCCGATCGCCCCGAGCGCCGAAGCCGACGAGCTGCTGGCGCTGGTGGACGGGATCATCCTCTCTGGCGGCGGCGACATAAGCCCAGCGGCCTACGGAGCACCGGCTGAGGATGGGTTGGTCGACGTCGAACCGGCGCGGGATCTCGCCGAGCAGGACCTCCTGCGCTGTGCCGCAGAATGTCATACCCCGGTGCTTGGAATTTGCCGAGGGCTTCAGCTCATGAACGTCGCGTTTGGGGGCACGCTCCGGCAGGACCTGAGGCATGAGACGGTTACGGATCATCATCCAAAGCATGTTCCCGACACAGTGCCGGCCCACCCGGTGATCATCGAGCCGGGTTCTCTGCTTGCGACCGCCGTGGCAGCCGAGCAAATTGACGTGAACTCGACCCACCATCAGGCGGTCGACGTGGTTGGCCGTCCACTTCGTGTAACCGCGCGGTCCTTTGACGGGGTGGTCGAGGCACTCGAGCTGGCGGAACCGGACTTCTGGATGGTTGGGGTGCAGTGGCACCCTGAAGCGATGGAGGCTCGGCACCAGGCGCAAAGGCGATTGTTCCGCGCGCTGATCGAGGCGTCGCTGGCTAAGAGGTCAGCCAACCGCCGTCAACGACCAGGGACGTTCCGGTGATGTAGGAAGCCTCCTCTGACACCAGGAACGCCGCCGCGGCAGCAACGTCTTCGGGCTCGCCCGGCCGTCGGAGAGGGATGTGCTCCAGTAGCCAGTCGCGGCTCGCGGGATCAGCCAACGCGGCCTCGGTAAATCCGGTTCGGATCAGACCGGGACAGAGTGCGTTGACGCGGATTTGGTGCGGTGCCAGTTCAACCGCCAGCGCGCGGGTGAGCTGCTCGATGGCGGCCTTCGAGGCGCCGTAGTGAACCTGGGGGTGTCCGCTCCTAGCTACGACACGGCGCCCCTCGACGGACGCGAGGTTGAGGATGCTCCGGGAGGCCGGTGCTAGCTCCCACATGCGGCGCGCCGCGGCCTGAGAGACGAGAAACGTGCCCGTCAGGTTGGTCCTCTGCACCGCGTTCCACTCATCCAGCGAAAGATCGGAGAAGGCCGTGTAACCGATGATGCCCGCGTTGTTGACGACGATGTCGAGGCCTCCGTGTCGAGAAACCGCCGCATCAATGGCAGCCGTCACGGCGGCGGGGTCGGCCACATCAGCTGCCAGACCGTCTGGAGGCAGCGCCGCTTCATCGCGATCCAGGACGACGACGCTTGCCCCGTCCTGGGCGAGCCGATGCGCGATCGCTTGTCCTATCCCCGCTGCGCCGCCCGTGACCAACGCCACGCGGCCGGCAAGACGGCCCGCAGGCATCAGGCGCTCTGAGCGATCTTATGGAGGTCGGCGACGGTGAAGTCGAGGTGCTCTCGCATGAGACGCGCAGCGGCGTCGCCGTCCTGGGCTTCGATCGCGGCCAGGATCGCGCCGTGGTGGGCGGCGGCAGTGCGAAAGACATGGTCGTAGAGGGGATCTGCAGGCATCCAGATCGCCGACCGAGCCCGCTCGACGGCCTCACGCATCCACGAATTCTGCGCGGCGTCGGTGATCCCGAGATGAAATTGCGAGTCGGCCAAACGAAACCGCTGCGTCTCCAGGCTGTGTTCGATCTGGTCGTTGGCCTCCCGCAGACGCGCCAACTGTTCATCGGTCCGGCGGAGCGCCGCCAAACGCGCGGCTTCCGGTTCCACGGCGGAGCGAAACTCGAATATCTCGACTATTTGCGGCAGCATCTCGCGGATGTACGGCCCGATCCGCTGTTCCTCGATCCCGCGGTCAAGGACGACAATCCCGCCTGTTGCGCCCCTCCGGGTTTCGACGTAGCCCTCTCCCTCGAGGACACGAACGGCCTCGCGGACACTCAGCCGCGAGACCTGTAACCGCTGTGCCAGCTCACGCTCAGTGGGCAGCTTCTCCCCCGGTGCATAGGTTCCCATGTGGATCGCGCCGCGAAGCTGTTCGACCACCAGCTCGTAAACAGATGCGTGCTCGATCGGTGTGATCCCGTCCAGAGACCCAAGGTGGCTCGTCATCGTTGACTCATCGGGACGAGTGGTCCGGATCGGCCTGCGATTCGGCGCCCAAAATCACGATGGCCTGCTCGGGGCAAGCGCCCTGCGCGGCCGTTGCCGCTTCCTCCTCGCCGTCGGGAACGCTGCCACGATTCAGTACGACCGCGTAGCCGCCTTCGTCGGTGGCAAACACACGCGGCGCAATCACTGCACATTGGGCGTTCCCCTGACATCGGCGTCGATCAACCATAACTCTCATCAGGGCCACCGCGCCTCGAGTGGACCCGCCGGATGCCAGCTCGTCGTCTCTGGAGCAACCAGTTCGTAATCCGGAAAGCGGCGGAGAATCTCGCCGACGGCGATGCGTAACTCCAGCCGGGCCAGATGCGAGCCAAGACAGCGGTGAGCGCCGACACCGAATGCAACGTGCGGATTGCCCTGGCGATTTAGCTTGAACTCATGCGGGTCCTCAAAGAGAGCCGGGTCTCGATTCGCCGCGGCAAAGAGCAAGAGGATGTGATCGCCCTGACTGATCGGACATCCCTCGAGCTCTACGTCAGATCCCAAAGCGCGGCCGAGGCCAGGCACCGGCGCATACAACCGTAGAACCTCTTCCACGAACGGGCGCAGGAGTTCCGGGTCCTCGAGCAGCGCTTGCCGATGAGCTGGGTACGCCGCCAAATGCCAAAGGGCGGCACGAATGCCAAACGCGGTGTTGTCAAGCCCGGCAATCAGCAGGAAGAAGCAGAGGTCAACCACCTCCTCGTTGCTCTCGAGCTTCCCTGAGGCATGGGCGTCAATCAAAACGCTCACGAGATCGCTCGCCCCTGGTTCGATTCGATCACCGCGCCGGCGCGCGACGACTTCCTCAAAGAAGCGATAGAGGGAGTCGCCCACATGTCTCACGTCCTCAGGACGTTCGAAGCGGCCGTAGATCAGGGTTTCGGTCCAGTCCCAGAACTCGGGTTCGTCCTCGATGTCGAGCAGGAACGTGATCATCTCGGCCGGTAGCCGCTTGCAGTAGAGCTCGTACAAATCTGCCGCACCACCTGGGGCGAGATCCTGGAGGATCCCGCTCGCCGCGCCTCGCACCCGTGGTTCCAGCTCCGCCACCGCTCTCGGGCCGAGATGGGGAAGAAGGATCTCGCGGTAGCGCGAGTGGCGCGCCCCATCCGTCTCCATGGGAACGAGCGCTCGTCCGTGGCCGAGCGGCGGGATCATCACGCCGTCGCCCGAGATGAACGTCGCGCTGTCCCGCCCTATTTCACGGAGGGTGGCATGTCGCGTGGCCACCCAGAAACCTCCCCACGATTGGCTATGGAACAGCGGGTGATTGGCGTGCATGTCCGCAAACAGGTCACGAGCCTGCGCCCGCGTGGTGAGGGCGTTGTGATCGAACTCGGTGAGGAGCTCTCGCATCAGTGCGCCTCGAAATAGCGCCTGAATTCGAATTCGGTAACCGTAGTAGCCAGCCACTCCTGCCAGGCGTCCCATTCGTTTCGCCGGCTCGCGACGTAGTGATCGAGGAGACCGTCTCCGAGGATTTCTCGCGCAGCCTCCGAGCTCTCGAGTGCACGGATCGAAGCGGGTAGGTTGTCAGCCAGTGGCTCCGCGCCATCCTCCGCAGATCCCTCTGGCGGGCCGGGCTCGATCTGACGTTCAATGCCGCGCAGGCCGCCGCCGAGGACGGCGAGGATCACGAGGTGCGGGCTCGTGTCAGCACCGCTGACGCGATGCTCAAGCCGTACGCCGGAAGGAAACGGCTGGGTCACCGCCCGGACCGCAGCCGTCCGCCTTTCAAAGCCCCAGGAGACATCCACCGGAGACCATTCGTCCCGATTCATCCGACGATACGAATTGACGGTTGGTCTGAATATCGTTTGGAAGTCGCGCATCGTTTCCAGAAGGCCACCCAGGTAGTGAAGACCGACCTCGGACAGAGCGGGCGCATCTCCGTCGCTCGCGACCGCGAACGCGTTGCTGCCGCCTTGGGTCAGACTCTGATGGAGGTGGGCGCCGCTGCTGCTCTCAGTCCCCAGAGCGGTGCAGCGAGCCATGAATGTGGCGAGCAGGCCGTTCTCCTCGCATAACTCGCTCAGGTAGAGCCGGGCGCGCGCCGCCGCGTCCGCGGCTCGAAGTGCGGGCTCTGGCTGAAGCGCAAATTCCACCATGCCCCGCCCATACTCGGTATGGAAGCTCGCAATCCCGATCCCGATCGATTTGAGTCGGAGGATGTATTCGCGCGCGAATTCTTCGAACTGCGGATGGCGGAGGTGGTCGCAGTACCCGAGGTCACGACCGAAGGGCTTGAGGTCTCGGTAGCGTCCTTCCGCGAGGGCCTCGTCGTCGCCCCAGAACAGAAACGCTTCGTATTCCATCGCGAAGCGAGTTTCGTAGCCCAGCTCGAAGGCCTTGCGCTCGGTCGCGGCCAGGCGCGCACGCACGTCCAAAGGGCTCACGCTGCCGTCTGGCTCAAACGTGTTCAGGATCACGGCCCCGGTGGCGGGGCGCCACGGGATGATGAGCGCTGAGCCCGGATCAGCAAGGCTCATGACGTCCGGCCATCCGTTGTGCGAGCCCGACGCGGCGGATTCGAAAACCACGTCGCCGCGAGGGTTGCCGTCGCCGTTGGTGAGTCCAAAGATGGCCGCGTTGAAGCCATGCTCGTGTGGGCTCAACGCGCTCTCAAGAGGGGTCATCTTGCTCCGCAGAGACCCGGGAAACGTGGGGAACTGCACGTGCATGACCTCGACGCCCCTCTGCGAGAACTCGTCGCAAATGCGCTGGAGCTCGGCAGCACGCCGGTCTCGCTGCTCAGCGAGAGGACTGGGCGCAACCCACATTGGGTCAATCTTATGACCGATGACCCTTAGCGGTCAACCCTGCGTTCCCGCGCGTGGCCCCCGTTGTTCCTTGCACGGCGGCCGCCCTCGGTCGGCCGGACCAATTCCCTGGTGCTCAGCGCCCGGCGGAGAAAAAGTAATGGTCCGAGCATTGACCCATTCTGGTATGCTCCACGCGACGCTTCTCAGACCAACCACCAATCTCGAAGGGCAGGCTGATGGCGCGCGACCCACGTTTCGACGTCCTGTTCGAGCCGGTTCAGGTGGGACCAAAGCTCCTGCCAAACCGCTTCTGGCAAGTCCCGCACTGCAACGGTGTCGGGGATCGGGGGCCCGGGATGCAGGCCGCATTCCGCGGCATGAAGGCCGAGGGGGGGTGGGGCGCTGTATTCACCGAAGCGTGTCTGATCTCACCGGACAGCGACATCCTGCCATGGGTCGTGACGAAGCTCTGGGACGAGGGCGACGTCCGCAACCTGAGTGTCATGTGCGACAGCGTCCACGCGCATGGTGCCCTTGCCGGGGTCGAACTCCTCCACTGCGGCCCGCTATCCGGCAACCCTGAGACTCGCCGACCCGGTCGTGCGGTCTCGCAGATCCCTCTGCCGAGTACGACAAACCCGATGGCGAGTGGTCGAGCGCTCGACCGCGAAGAAATCCGTGAAATACGGGCTGAGCATGTGCGGGGGTTCAAACGTGCACGAGCAGCAGGCTTCGACCTCCTGACGATGTACGCAGTGAATGCTGCGTGGCCGATCTTCTTTCTGTACCCGTTCTTCAACAAGCGGGCCGACGAGTACGGCGGATCGTTTGAGAACCGGATTCGATTTACCCGCGAGCTGCTGGAAGATCTTCACGAGGAGATCGATGACTGCGCGATCGGTATTCGATTCGCGATCGACACGCTGGACGGTCCGTACGGGTACGGCGACGCGGGTGTCCGGGCCCATGAAGAGGGAAAGGACTTCATCGCAGCCCTCGATCACCTGGTCGACTACTGGGACATCGTCATCGGAAAGATCGATGACTGGGGCGAGGACTCCGGCTCGTCACGCTTCTTCGACACCAATCACGAAGCCGAGTACACGCGGGTGGTTAAGGAGTTCACGTCCAAACCAGTCGTCAACGTCGGCCGCTTTACCGACCCTAATGTCATGGTGAACGTGATCAAGTCAGGTCAATGCGACATCATCGGAGCCGCCAGACCGTCGATCTCAGATCCGTTTCTGCCGCGCAAGATAGATGAGGGTCGGTTGGAGGACATCCGCGAGTGCATCGGCTGCAACATCTGTATCTCCCGATGGGAGGGGTCGGTCGGCCCGATTTTCTGCACACAGAACGCTACGAGCGGTGAGGAATTCCGCCGGGGATGGCATCCCGAGCACTTCACACGCGCCTCGAACGCGGACAACGATATTCTCGTCATCGGTGCGGGGCCGGCGGGCATGGAATGCGCGAGGGTGCTGGGTGAACGCGGCTATAGGCGCGTCCATCTGGTGGACGCGGGGGCAGAGCTCGGCGGACATGTCCGCTGGACGGTCACGCTGCCCGGGCTCGGGAGCTGGGCGAGGGTCATCGACTATCGCAAGATCCAGCTGTCCAAACTGAAGAACGTCACGCACGTTCCAGGAACGTTCTTAACTCCTGACGCCGTTCTCGACTACGGCGCGGATTACGTCGTGGTCGCGACTGGTTCCCATTGGGACACCTCTGGCATGCAGTGGCCGAGTCACGAAGCGATCGACGGGGCGCGGGCTGACCTTTCCCATGTAGCAACGCCGGAGCAGGTCGTGGTGGAGGGAAAGCCGGTGGGCGATCGCGTGGTCGTCTACGACACGGATGGTTACTACGTGGCCGCGTCGATGGCCGAACTCTTGGGCCGCCAGGGTAAGCAGGTGACTTACGTCACACCGTACGACGGTTTCGCCCCCTACATGCGGTTCACGTTGGAGGAGCACCGGCAGTATCGACTGCTGGACAGCATGGGCGTCGAGATGGTGACCTCCCATGTCGTCGGCGCGGCATCGCCAGGCACCGTGGCAATCGAGAACGCGTGGTCAGGACGAGAGCGAACACTCGACGCCGATACGCTCATTCTCGTAACCCACAAGACGTCCGACTGCTCGCTCTATGACGTGCTCAAGCAGACCCCCTCAAGGCTAGAGGATGCTGGGATCAAGGGACTGTTCCTGATCGGCGACGCCGACACCCCTGGGATAATTGCGCAGGCCGTCTTCGCCGGTCACCGTCTCGCGCGAGAGTTTGACGCGCCGAACCCAGCCGAGCACCAGCCGTTCATTCGCGAGCGGCGACTCATTGGCGGCACTGAAGAGGACTTTGTGCTCGGCGCCCGCGCCCTCTCGAGTGACATGGGCGAGATCGCATTCGCGTCGGCCTCAGGAGCGAGCAATGGCTGAGGCCGACCAACAAAACCTCATACGGTCTCCGCTCGCGGATCGTTACCTGCGCGACGACCACGTGCTGTTCGACGCATACGGCATGGCGCTTCCGCTCGTTTTCGAGGATACGGACGCGGAGTACCGCGCCATTCGCGAGGCGGTTGCACTCATGGACTGGACGCCCCTGGCAAAGGTTGATGTTGAAGGCCCTGATGCCAAGGCCAAGTTGAACGAGCTGGTTACGCGCGATCTGTCGCGAGTTCCCACGGGGCGCGTCGCATACACGGCGATTGTCGGTGACGACGGACTCATGAGGGACGACTCGACCGTGATGATTCGGGGCGAAGACCGGCTTCGCGTCGTGGGAAGCCCGACGATGCCTCCGGAGGTCATCCCGTTTGCCGAGGAGCGAGGGTTGCGGGCGGTCGAGCGCCGCGATGAGCTCGTTCATCTGCCGATCCAAGGACCGCGCAGCCGCGAGGTGCTGGCGGCGCTGACGTCGATCGACGTATCGAACGGCGCGTTTCCGTACTACACGTTCCGGGAGGAAGTCACTGTCGGTGGCGTCAGCGACGTCTTCGTGACCCGCATGGGCTACACGGCAGAACTTGGCTATGAGCTGTTCGCCCCGGTGCAGGGGGCATTGCAGCTCTACGACAGCATCATGGAAGCCGGAGCACCCGCCGGGATCCGCTTTGTCGGAATCGAGGCGATATTGATTGCCCGTACCGAGTCCGGCATGGTGTTGGGAGACGTCGAGTACGACAGCACGATCTCTCCCTGGGAATGTGGTCTCGGCTGGACAGTCGATATGGAGAAGGCGCACTTCCGTGGCCGCGACGCGCTCAGGGAACTTCGAGAACAACGAACGCTGCGGCTGGCCAGCGTCGTACTTGACCACGGTGACGATGCCGCGACTGGCGCCCCGTTGTCCGTGGACGGGAACGAGGCGGGCCGCATCACTCTAGCCGTTCGCTCGCCACACCTCGGCGGCAAGACGCTCGGGCTCGCTCATGTTCATGAGGGCTGGGCAACCCCCGGAACACGTGTGCTCGCCACGGTGAGCAACGAACAGATCGAGGGCGAGATCGTTCGCACGCCCGTCTACGATCCAGACCGCGTTCGGGTTAGGAGCTGATTCGCGACACCCCGGCCGCCCCCGTAGAGGTCAGCGGGGGTGGCTCGCGACGGCTGAGGCCAGGGCCCGAACCCACGGCGCTGTCTCGGCTGCCCGCCGTTTGCGCTGAGACTCGGCCCGTGCGCCGCCGCTCACGGACGAACATCGACCGACCTCTCAAGGGGACCCACCGACCTTGAATCCACCCCCCATCTCGACGAGACTCGCAAGCACCGCCACAGCCCCTCGCCACCCATGACCACCACCACCTCAAACCAGCACCTCGCTCCCCCCCAAATCACCGCCGACGAGTTTCGAACCCGCCGAAACACGGTCGCGAAGGACGCCGCAGACCGCGGCTTCGCCGCGCTTGTCCTCTTCTCACGCGGCGGCACGACAGTCGACTTCTATGGCGACGTCATGTACCTCGCGAACTTCCACTCGGCCTTCCCGGTGGTGCCCGATTCTGCGGTTTGGGCGGCGCGGGGGCACGCCGCGATGGTCGTGCCGGTGGACGGGCCGAGCGTGTTGATCACCGACTACTTCGACGATCACGACCATCGGGTTCAGGTCGACGACGTGCGCGTGTCGCTCAGGGTGCCGACGGCGCTCGGGGAGGTGCTGCAGGAGCTGGGACTCGCGGGGGAGCGGCTCGGGCTCGTCGGCGGAGAGACGATGACCCTTCGCTGGTTTGCCCAGGTTGAGGAGGGCGCCGGGCGCGCGCTGGACGTCACCCCGGCGGACGACATCCTTGAGCGTCGGCGCCTCATCAAGAGCGAGGCGGAGCTGGCGTTCATGCGCCGGGCCGCGGAGGTGGGCGTCGGGTGGATGAACACGACGATGGGGGCGATCGTCGAGGGCCGCACCGATGCCGAGGCGGTGGGGGAGGGACTTCGGTGTCTCGCGGCGCAGGGCGGGACGCATGCGGACGTGGCGATCGCGAGCGGCCCGATATCACGCCACTACTTCGGAAGCTCCGGCGTGCCGCATTGGAATCACACCCGCCCGCTCCAAAAGGGCGACATGGTGCACATCGACCAGTGGGGGCCGGTTGAGAACTACTTCACTGACTTCGGCCGGTCCACGGTCGTGGGGCGAGCGCCCTCGGCCGAGCAGCGTGACCTCCTCGAGGCGTCGGTCGCCTTGGTCGAGCACCTGATCGACGCCGTGCGCCCCGGCGTCAGCTTCGGTGAGCTCTACCAGCGCGGCGAGGCGTGGGTGGAAGCGCAGGGTTTCGATGCGGCAGAGCTCGGGCTGTTCGGGCACTCCCTCGGGCTCACCCAGGAGGCGCCGTGGATCGTGGCGGGCGAAGGCACGGTGGTCGAGCCGAACATGGTGCTCGCGATCGAGGCTTACCTGGCCAGGCCTGAGATCGGCGGCTCGAACTTCGAGCAGAACCTGATCGTCACCGACGGCGAGCCGGAGATCCTGACCGCGGCGTGCCCCTCCCGGTGGTGGGACTGAACGGGCCGACCAGGTCACGGGTGATCCAGCCGCCGTGGAAGCCGCCCTCCTGAGCCCCTACCAGCTCGTCATCGAGCCACGCCGCGTCGACGCGTTGGGCGTAAAACGCGACGTGGTGGCGTAGGACTTCGTAACCGGGGCTCGGATTCGGGTACGTCCAGGCCACCGCCTCAATCCGCCGTCCACCCACCAGGGCGTCGAGGTAGACGGCCGCTCCCTTGTACTCGCACCAGGTCATGCGGGCGCGGCTCTTGACCAGCAGGCCGCGCGGCATGTCGGCCGGCGTGACATAGATCGTGGGTGGATGGCTCGTCTCCAGTCCACCCGGACGTGACGTGAGCACGACACCACCGCGGGAGGCCGCGGGTACTCCCAGACGTTCTCGGGGGGTCAGGCGACACTCGCGGCCTCGCCCACGGGCAACGTTTCAGCTGGTTCTTCGTCACCCGGTTCTTCGCTCACCCCGTCACGGCGGGCCAGCGCGCTCGGCCACCAGACCCGTGGTCCCGCGTCGAACACAAGCGCGGGGACGAGCACCGAGCGGACGATGAACGTGTCAAGCAGGACCCCGAATGCGATCGTGAAGCCGAGCTCGGTCAGCGTCTTGAGCGGGAGCGTCGCGAGCATCGTGAACGTCCCCGCGAGCACGATCCCCGCTGAGGTAATGACACCGCCGGTCACCGCCAGCCCGCGCAGCATCCCCAGCCGAGTCCCGTGGCGCAGTGTCTCCTCCCGCGTCCGGGCCATGAGGAAGATGTTGTAGTCGACCCCGAGCGCGACCAGGAAGATGAAGGCCAGCAGCGGCAGTGTCGAGGTCTCGCCCGGATATCCGAAGAGGTGCTTGAAGACCAAGGCCGCGACGCCAAGCGCAGCGCCGAACGACAGAACCACGGTCGCGATCAGCGTGAGCGGTAGGACGATCGCCCGGAGGAGGAGGACGAGAATCAGGAACACGACGAGGAGGACGATGGGGACGATCACCCGGTTGTCGTGAGCCGCAGCCACGTCGAAGTCCTTTTGCTGCGCGGTCGGTCCTCCCACGAGGGCGCTTGAGCTGGCGCCATGCGCGGCCGCGCGCACACGCGGGATCAGGTCCTTGGCCGCGATCGAGTAGGGATCTGGCTTCAGGATCACGGCGAAACGCGCTCCCGGCTGGCCGCGCTCGGGGGCGCCCACGGCGGCCACACCCGGAACCGCCCGTACGGCGCGCTCGACCGCGGGCAGTGCAGCCACGTCGCGGACGACGATGTCGGTGGGGGCGTTCGACCCGGCAGGGAAGGCCCGGGCAATCAGCTGCTGGCCCTGGACCGACTCGACGGCGCCGCGAAAGTCCTGGGTATTGGTGAGCCCGGACGAGAAGCTGGTGAGGCCAAGACAACCGGCGCCGAGCAGGAGGAGAGCCGTCACCCACACCCGCCGCGGATGCGCCGACACTCGCTCACCCACCTGGCGCCAAGCGCCGTGGGTCTCGTCGGCCCCCGCTGAACCTTGGCGCGGCACGAAGGGCCAGAAGGCGCGCCGGCCTCCAATCACGAGCGCGGCGGGAAGCAGCGTGAGCATCGCGGCGATGGCCAGCGCCACGCCCATGGCGCCGATCGGCCCAAGCCCGCTTGTCCCGTTGACCTGAGCCAAGGACAGGCAGAGGAGGGCCAGAATCACCGTGGAACCCGAGGCCAGGACCGCGGGGCCGGCACGCCGCAGCGCCTGGCGCATCGCGTCGACCGGGCGCTCGTGACGTCGCAGCTCCTCGCGATACCGCGCGACGAGTAGCAGCGCGTAGTCGGTCCCGGCGCCAAAGACGAGCACGGGCAGCACACCCGCGCTCTGTCCGTTCACCGTCACGCCCGCCTCGGCGATCGCCCAGCCGCAGAAGCGGGAGAAGGCCTCCGCCATGAGCACGCTGAACAGCGGTATGACCCAGAAGATGGGGGAGCGGTAGATGATGATCAGGAGCACGAACACGAGGCCCGCCGTGGCGAGCAGCAGCGTCCCGTTGATCGAGGAAAAGACGTTGACCGCATCACGTGAGAGCCCCGCCGGGCCCGAGACCTTGACCGTCAGCCCGCGAGCGCGTAGCGGGGTGACCCGACGCTCGACGTTGCTGACGGAGGACTTCAGCAGGGTCTCCTCACCGCGCGGTTTGAGATCCACGATCAGAAGCGCGGTGGTGTGATCGCGTGAGACCCTGACCGCCGCGGCGTGCGATCCGCTGGGGGGCGGCGAGGCGGTTAGCGACGCTTTGACCTGCTCGATCGCGGCGGCGTCAGCCGAGGTCAGGCCACCGTCACGGCGGATCACCGTGATCGCGGCGAAGCGCTCGCCGGAGGGGAAGCGCTTGGCCAGCGTGAGCTCCCTGACCGACTCGGAGGATCCAGGCAGGAACGACGATTCCTCGTTCTTCTGGATGTTCTGGAAGCTTTGGGCAAACGATCCGCCGAGACCGCCCAGAACCAGCCAGAGGACGACCATCCCGATTCGCGCCCCGCGTGAGGCGAAGAGGCGCTCGAGCGGTCTCATGCCAGCACCAGCTCCGGGTCGCCAGCCACCGCGTGTCGCAGAGCTTCCTCAAAGGAGACCGGCTCGATGTCGAACAGCTCCATCCCCGAGGGATCCTCGACCACGGTCGGAATGGCAAGGCCTTCGATCAGGGGCCTGGCCACGCCGGCGTCGACGGGCGTCACCAGTCCGATCCAGAGCGAGGACAGCCAGGGAGTGATCAGCGGGACGGGAATCCGGGGCCGATGCGGAAGACCGAGCGCGTCGGCCATGCGGTCGAGCATCTCGGCGTACGTGAGGACGTCAGGGCCGCCGATCTCGATGTCGCGACTCGCGGATTCGTCGACGTCCAGCGACGCCCTCAGATAACTGAGCGTGTCGGCGACGGCGATCGGCTGCGTCGCGTTGGCAAGCCAGGCGGGGGCGATCATCGCGGGGAGCCGCTGCACCAGGTAGCGGAGCGTCCGGTAGGACTCGCTCTCCGGGCCGACGACCATTCCGGCGCGGAAATAGGTCAGCGGCGGCCCATGCTGGCGCAGCAGGAGCGCCGTCTCGTGCCGGCTGCGCAGGTGCTCGGACCGCGGCCGCTCACCCAGGCCGCCGAGGTAGATCACCCGCTCGATCCCCTCGGCGCGCGCCATCCGGGCGAAGGCGGTCGCCGCGGCGCGCTCGCGGGGCGCGAATTCCCTCGGGCCACCGCGCCCCATCGAGTGGATGAGGTAGTAGGCGACGTCGATCCCGTGCCCGACCCCGCGAAGAGTGCTGGGGCGAAGCGCGTCGCCCTCTCGCAACTCGAACCCCTGGCGCTCGAGGGCTCGGGCCCGGGTCGTCGTTCGGTCACGCACCAAGCAGCGGACGTCGAATCCGTCGGCCCCGAGACGAGCCGCCAGGCGGCCGCCGATGAACCCGCTGGCGCCGGTGACGAGGACGTTCGCGGTCATGCCTCGGCGCCCAGGCCTGCCGGATGCGCCCGCGAGAGGACGCGGCGCAGTCCATCGAGGGCACGGTCGCCCGTGCGATTGAACGCGAGTTGCAGCAGCGGGTCGATCACTCTGAGCAATCCCTTCAGCTGCAGGTCCGCGTCGTACGTCACGCGCGTGCCGTCCTCGACTGGCTCGAAGGCGATGCGATCGCGCGAGGTCACGGTCGCGTTCTCGCCCAGGAAGGTGATCCTGTGAGGAGGGTCGTACTCGACGATCCGGTAGGTCAGTGGGCTCCGGCGCCCGATGAACTCGGCCACCAACCGGAACCGGGTGCCTTCGCCGATCGGGTGATCGTCCAACCGTTCGGCCTCGACAACGCCCGGATCCCATTCTGCGGCCGTCGAGAAGTCGCTGAGGTAGGTGAACACTGCCTCTGGCGCCTGCTGGGTGTCAGTCGAGGCGTGATAGCGCGCCATCGCTGGTCTCCTTCCTCCTTTTCAGATCCGCGCCGGCAGCAACACGCGGTCGATGACATGGATGACTCCGTTCGAGGCCTCAATGTCTCCATGGACCACGTGGGCGCCATCGACCCTCACGTCACCGTTGTTGGAGATCGTGAGGTCCTCTCCCTGGAAGGTTTCGGCCGAGGCCCGCCGGGCCACGTCCGCGGTCGTCAGCCGGCCCGAGACGACGTGGTAGCTGAGGACGTCGGCGAGGGTGTCGGGGGAGGCGAGCAGCGAATCGACCACCCCCTCGGGAAGACGTGCGAACGCCGTGTCGCTTGGCGCGAAGACGGTGTACGGCCCGTGGTCGGCCAGGATTCCGGCCAGCCCGGCCCGGTCGATGGCAGTGACTAGGGTCGTGAACTCGCCGGCCGTCCGGGCCGTCTCGACGATGTTCCTCACGCTGCCCGGCGGTGCCGGTGGCTGATCGTTCCGACGTGCCGCGGCGTCACGCCCGTCGAGGATTGCGGCGTACACGAGCAGCGACAGGGCAGCGGCAACAATCAGGGTGACCAGGAAACCGACCGTGAACAGCCCGGCGGCGCTCATCGCTGGCCTCGCGGCAGCACGATTGCTCCGAGCGACAGGATTGACGGCACCCAGAGACCGACGAAGATGCCCTCCTGATGGTGACCACCGAACCACAGCACCACCGAGATGACGAACGAGGCGAATGCCGCGATCAAGATCAGCGCACGGGCTTGAATGACCGGGCCCGCGGATACGAAAGAATGAACTTTCTGCACTTCGACACTCCTTCTACAAAAGCTATACAAGGCCTGTGAACCTAGCGCGGGCGAGCGTCTTTGTCAAGACTCTGTAGAGAGTCTGTATAGTCTGCTCATGGCAGCTGCCGAGGGACCCCACCGCATCGGGGAGTTCTCACGACGCGTGGGCGTCAGCCCCGAGCTTCTGCGCGCGTGGGAACAGCGCTATGGGCTACTGCGCCCGGTCCGTTCGGCCGGCGGTTTCCGGCTCTACGGAGAGGAGGACGCGCGACGTGTGGCGCGCATGCGCCGTGCCCTGGAGGAGGGGCTCTCGGCCGCCGAGGCTGCGCGGAGATCGCTCGAGACGCTCGATTCCGGGGCGGCTTCGATGGGGTTGGTCGAGGCGGCGCGATCGCGATTGCTCGCCGCGGCCGAGCGCTACGACGAAGTGGGCATCCAGGCCGTCCTTGACGAAGCGATCGCGGTTTTCGGGCTCGAGGCGCTCGTGCGGGACCTCATCCTCCCGACCCTGTTCGAACTCGGGCGGCGGTGGAAGGACGGGGAGGTCGAGGTGAGCCAGGAGCATTTCGCGAGCAACCTGATCCGCGGGCGGCTGCTCGCGCTAGCCCGGCTCTGGGGACGGGGGGCCGGGCCTATGGCGCTGCTGGCCTGCGCTCCGGGCGAGCAGCATGACATCAGCCTGATCATGTTCGGCCTCCTGCTGCGCTCCTACGGCTGGCGGGTCCTCTTCCTCGGGACCGACACGCCACTGCTGACGCTCGAGGACACGGCAACGACGACCGCACCCGCAGTGATCGTGCTCGTCACCTTCGACCCGGCTCTGCTCGAGGCCGAGGGCACCGCGCTACGCCGGCTCGGGCGGATTGCGCCGCTCTTCCTCAGCGGCCCGGGCGCCTCGCCCGAGATGACGGCCAAAATTCGCGTGCGGCGGCTTGACGGCGATCTCGTGGAGGCCGCGCGGCAGGTGGCGCACATGCCCAACGGCTGAGCGGCACACCGCGAGGAGGTCGCCGGTAGCTTCGGGGAGACCCGCACCCGGCTCCTCGGAGGAACCCATGTCCCATCCCCTGCGTCCACCTCTGCCGAGAGTCCCCGCCGCAGCCGCAGCGGCAGCCGCGGCGGCTTGGCCGAGCTACACCGGCACCGCGCATCTGGTCGGCACGAGCACCAGCGGCGTCACCGTCTATGTCGATCCGTCGCTCGGGAGCCAGGCTCTGCGGAACGCGCAGGATCTGCTGGCCGCCGCGGACCGGGTGGTTCAGCAGAACAACACGATCTTCGGGATCACAGGCGGATCGGTCGATGTCATCGTGTTCGCGCTCAACGGCCAGACGGATGGCACCGGCGGCGCCGACCACGGCGGCTGTGACTTCACGAGCGGGAACGCGATCGAGGTGGACGCCTCCTACGGCAACTCGAATCGGGTCGTGGCGCTATTTGAGGCCGAGCTCAGCGAGTGCGCGATGAACGGCCAGCTGTGCGGATACAGCACGGGCGAGGCGCTTTCGCGCTGGTGCGCGGCCGTCGTGGGGTCCAACGCGTTGGCCGACTTCGCGACGGCGCCTCAGTGGGACCAGGACGGACGGCCGAACTGGGTCGACCGGACCGAGCACAGCGACCAGGACGCCGATAGCACGGGGTGCGGGATGGCGTTCCTGTCCTGGGTGATGAGCCAGCAGCACTCGCTGGCCGAGGTCGCCCAGGCGATGGTCCGCCTCGGGGACAACGGCACGCTGGCTCAGCTCTACGCGGAGCTCAGCGGGAACGCGGCGAGCCACGCGTGGTCGAGCTTCGTCAGCGCGCTCGACGCGCTGCCCCAGGGCGTTACGAACGATGACCCCTTCGGGGCGTTGGCGACAGCTGGCGCTGGGGTCTAGTGCGGCAGCTCAGGAGGCGTTCGCCGCGGACCCCTGACGGCCCGCCACGAGCCCTATCACGGCCTCGCCGTACCTTTCAACGAACGCCGGGCCCACGCCCTTGATCTTCGCCAGCTCGCGCAGCGAGGTCGGTCGTACCGAGGCGATCGACTCGAGCGTGCTGTTGTGGGCAACGGTGTAGGCGGGCTTGCCGTTGCTCGCCCGAGTGCGCCAGGCGCGGAGGACCTCCAACAGGCCCAGATCCTCCGGCCTGAGCGCCGCGGCACCTTGCGGCCGCGACCGCCTGCCGCGTTTCGCGGGGCTCAACGTCACGGGATCAGGCAGCCCGATCGTGTCGGGATCGCACACATCGCAGCAGCGGCCTACGGGCGCGCCGGGTCGGGCGTCGCCGAAGTGGTCGAGCAGCGCGCGACGGCGGCAGGTGTCGGAAGCTGAGCTGAACGACTCGATCGCCCGATAGGCCCGCCAGGCCCGGTCGCGTGCCGCTCGGCAGATCGAGTCAACCTCACGAACCGCCCACGAGCCCGTGAACGTGATCTGCAGCCGTCCTCCGGACGCCGGCTCAAGCACGCACAGGCCGGCCCGCTCGGCGACCCCGAGCATCACGCGGTCGCGGTCCGAGCGAGGCGTCTCGATCACCATCGCACCGCCAGCCGCCGAGGCGCACAGCCGCCGGACGTAGGCCAGCACGTCCTCGGGCTCGACGGCGTCGCCCTTGATGAAGTTGATCAGCCTCCCCAGGTCAGTGCGGCTGGCCAGCAGGATCCCGCGCGCGGGATCGCCGTCGCGCCCACCCCGTCCGACCTCCTGGTAGTAGGCCTCGACGCTCTTGGGGATCGCCCAGTGCACGACCGACCGGACGTCGGCCTTGTCCACGCCCATCCCGAACGCATTGGTCGCGACGACGATCTCGGCGTCGCCCTCCATGAAGCGATGCTGGGCGGAGGCACGCTCGTCCGCGGGCATGCCCGCGTGGTAGCCGACCGCAAGCAGTCCATCGGATCGGAGCGCTTCGGTCACCTCCTCGACATCGCGCCGGGTGCCGCAGTAGACGATCGCGGGCCGATTCGCGGGGTCGCCCAGCGCCAGGGCGAGCAGCATCTGCTTGCGCGCCTTCGACCCCGTCCCCTCGAGCGTGATCACATCGAACGAGAGATTCGGCCGGTCAAAGCCAGCGCGCACGACGTGCGGATCGCGTAGCCCGAGGCGGAGGCTTATCTCCTCGGCCACCTGCTCGGTCGCGGTCGCGGTGCAGGCAATGACCGTGGGTTCGCCGAGTCGCTCGATGACGCCCCGGAGGCGCAGGTAGTCGGGACGGAAGTCATGGCCCCACTCGGACACGCAATGGGCCTCATCCACGGCAAATAGGCCAACCTCGCGCTGGGCCAGCGCATCGAGGAACCCGGGCGACGCGAATCGTTCAGGCGAGCAGAGGACGAGCCGGGCCCGGCCGGTTCGGATGTCGGCGAGCGCCCGAGCGGCGGCACCCGACTCCATCCCCGACGCGATCATCGTCGCGGGATGGCCGCCCAGTAAGAGCCTGCGGTACTGGTCCGCCATCAGCGCGATCAGGGGCGAGACCACAACCGTCAGGGCATCTGAGGCGAGCCCGGGGAGCTGATAGCACAGGCTCTTGCCGCCGCCGGTCGGCATCACCACGAGGCTGTCGCGCCCGGCCAGCGCGGCCGCCACGGTCTCCCGCTGCCCGGGGCGAAACTCGCTCAGGCCAAACCACGCGAGCAGGGCGTCTGGATCCCGGGGGCCGTCGTAGCGCCGCTCGGGCGGAGCGTCGACGTCGATCCGGTCCAGGCCCTGGAGAGCGAGCTGGGCTGCGGCCTCGTCGCTGACCGCTGCCGGCCGCGCGGCGCCAGCGCGGGCGCTAGCCAACGCGCGTGCCGCCCCCGCCGCCTCGGCGCGCTCCGCCTCCGGAAGCGAGCGCCACAGCGTCCTCAGCCCGTCGAGCTCCTCTTCCAGCCCCGGATCGGACGGGTTGAGCTCAATCTGCTCGACCAGCACGCGCGCCCGGGTGGAGAAGTCGCTCATCCGGGCCAGCGTACGCGCCGCCCTGGACGGCCAGACGCCTTGTGGCAGACCCGTTACCCGGCCGCGGCGGCTGCCCGGGCTGAGCGCGCCTGCTTGCGCCGTGCCGTCGCGTCGAGGACGGCCTTGCGGAGCCTGACCGCGTGAGGCGTGACCTCGACGGCCTCATCGACCCGGAGGAACTCGAGCGCCTGGTCGAGCGAGAGCTCACGCTTGGGCACGAGCCTCACGAGCTCATCGGCGGTCGAGGAGCGCATGTTGGTGAGGTGCTTCTCCTTGGTCGGGTTCACGTCGAGGTCCTCGGCCCGTGAGCTCTCCCCGATGATCATCCCCTCGTAGACCTGGTCTCCGGGGCCGACGAACAGGGTGCCGCGCTCCTGGAGCTTGAACAGGGAAAACGCTGCCACCGTGCCGCGCCGGTCGGCGACCAGCGACCCGGTGGGGCGGGTGCGCAGGTCGCCCTGCCACGGCTCCCAGCGATCGAACACGTGGTGCATGAGGCCCGTGCCGCGGGTCTCGGTGAGGAACTCGGTCCGGAAGCCGATCAGCCCGCGCGCGGGCACCAGGTACTCCATCCGAACCCAACCGGTGCCATGGTTGACCATCTGCTCCATGCGTCCCTTGCGCATCGCGAGCATCTGCGTGATCACACCGACGTAGTCCTCCGGCACGTCGACGCTCATCCGCTCGATCGGCTCGCACAGCTTCCCGTCGACCTGACGGGTAACGACCTGGGGGTTGCCGACGGTCAGCTCGAAGCCCTCACGTCGCATCAGCTCGACCAGCACCGACAGCGCAAGCTCGCCCCGGCCCTGGACCTCCCAGACCTCCGGGCGATCGGTGTCGAGCACGCGGAGCGAGACGTTCCCGACGAGCTCGCGATCAAGCCGCTCCTTGACCTGGCTGGCCGTCAGCTTGTCGCCGTCCTGCCCCGCCAGCGGCGAGGTGTTGATCCCGATCGTCACCGACAGCGACGGCTCGTCCACACTGATCACCGGCAGGGGTCGTGGATCCTCGGGATCGGCGAGGGTCTCGCCGATCATGATCTCCGGGATCCCGGCGACGGAGATGATCTCCCCGGGGCCGGCGTCTTCGGCGTCAACCAGATCAAGGGCCTCGGTTACATAGAGCTGGCTCACCTTCACACGCTCGATCTCGCCGTCCGTGCGGCACCAGGCGACGGTTTCGCCGCGGCGGATCGAGCCGTTGCGCACGCGGCAGATCGCGAGCCGGCCGACGTAGGGCGAGGCATCGAGGTTGGTGACGTGCGCCTGGAGGGGATGCTCCTGGTCGTACTCCGGAGCCGGGATGTGCGAGAGCAGCAGGTCGAGCAGCGGCCCGAGGTCGGTGCCCGGCGCCGCCGGGTCAAGCGAGGCCTGGCCGGCCTTGGCGTTCGTGTAGACGATCGGGAAGTCGATCTGCTCCTCGTCGGCGTCCAGGTCCAGGAACAGCTCGTAGACCTCATCGACCACCTCGGCGATGCGTGCGTCCGGCCGGTCCACCTTGTTGACGACGAGGATCACGGGCAATCTCGCGGCGAGGGCCTTGCGGAGCACGAACCGCGTCTGGGGGAGCGGGCCCTCGCTCGCGTCCACCAGCAGCAGCACCCCGTCGACCATCGTCAGACCCCGTTCGACCTCACCGCCAAAGTCGGCGTGGCCCGGCGTATCGACGATATTCAGCTTGACCCCGCCGTAGTGGATGGCCGTGTTCTTGGCCAGGATCGTGATCCCCTTCTCACGCTCCAGATCCATCGAATCGAGGACGCGGTCGGCGACGTCCTGGCCCGCGCGGAAGGCGCCGGATTGCCAGAGCAGGGCGTCCACCAGCGTCGTCTTACCGTGGTCGACGTGGGCGACGATGCCGATGTTGCGGATGTCGTGGCGGGTGGCCATCGATCACTGACGATAGAGACGCCCGGGCTGCTTTCATCTGGCCCGGGGCGAAGGCGGTGCCGCGTCCATCTGCTCGGTTCGCGATCATGGGCGTATGTCTGATCCGAACGCGCCAAGAAGCGTGAAGATTGGCTCCGACGAGCGGACCGGCTGGTCATCGGAGCGTCCCCGTCGTGACGGGGCGCCGCCGCGGCCGGTTGACGTATCGGTTCGGGCGACCACGCTGCGCCCGTCCGACCGGCTTCGCTACTCCCCGGGCAGCCTGCTTCTGATCGTGGGCGCGGCGGCGTCGGAGCCGGATCGATTCGCCGACCGGGTGGTCGAGGAACGCGGCGCGGTGCTCTCGCTCGCTCGGGTTCACGCGCTTCTGGCTGGTCGGGTCGACGCGGAAGAAATCGAGGCGCGGTCACAGGAACTGCTCGAGGCGGCGATCCTGAAGCGGCTGAAGGCGGGCCAGAGCGTCGTGGTGGCCATCCCGCGCTTCGACGCTTCAGAGCGCGACCGCCTGGTCCGGCTCGCTCACAGCCAGCGGCGCCCGCGCCACCTGATCCTGATTGAGACCTCCCGTGATGACGTGCTCGACGAGGAGCGGCCGGGTCTCGACGAGCTCCGGCGAGCGCTCGACGCCGGTGAGCTCGGGCGCGAGGGCTTCCAGACGGTCCTGCGCCTCGGTGGCGCGAGCCTCAACGAGCTGAAGCGGATCGTGTTTCAGCGGCCGCCGCGCGACGACTGAGGCAGCGGAAAGCCGGAGGCTCGCGGGTCGCGTCCCCCGCGGATAGGTACTGCCGTAAGCCGGGTATCCCACCCCCGATGACCCCCGCCGACGATCAGCAGCCCCCGCTCAACCCCAGCGAGCAACGAGGTGGTTCGACCGCGGGCGAGCAGGAGGCGGAGGAGAAGGGCGCCTGGGTGGCTCAGGCCAAGGAAGGCGTTGTTCCCGCCGAGCTCGGAGGGTCTGACGCTCCGGAGGAGATGCTGGCTGACGACCCAGAGCTGAAGTCCGACGCGCTCGGGCAGACGGCCGCATCGGATGAGCCGGCGACCCAAGCAGGCATCGACCGCGCGGCCGGCGACCGCGCGGACGCGACGGAACACGGCGGCGCGGAGACGCCCGGTGACGCCGAGCCGGACCTTAAAGACGCCGCCGCCGGGCCGCGCCAGACAGACCTTGATTCAGCCAACTAGCGGTACTCGCTGAGGCCGGCTGACGCTGCGGTGTGGGCTAAAACTTTGCCTATTTCTAAGTTTCCCCCCACACCTCAGCCGGTCAGCGCCCGGACCGCCTCGTAGTCCTCCCACGTATCGACGTCCCGCGGGATCGGCGCGTCGATCGGGACTTCGACGACGCGGTCGCCCAGGCGGTCCATGAGCTTCCACACCGCCTTGTCGCCGTGCAGCTGAGCCAGCTCAGCAAACATCTCGCGCCCGAAGGCCAGCGGATGACCCCGGCCATCCGAGTATGCGCATACCGCAAGCGGAGCCCCGAAGCGCCCGCCAAGCAGCTTCTCGACGGTCGCCGCCGACACCCCCGGCTGATCACCGAGCATCAGCACCACGACATCCGCCCGCTCGTCCACCTGTCCAACGGCGGCCGCCACAGACGACGAGCAGCCGGTCCCAAAGGCGACGTTCTCGACCACCTGAACTCCGCTGAAGTCCACACGGGCCCGGACCTCATCAGCTGCGCCGCCGATAACGCAGATCAGCTGATCGAACGGGCAGGCGCGAGCAACTGAAAGGACGTGTTCCAGCAACGTTCCCGAACCAAACGGCAGCAGCTGCTTGGGCTGGCCGAGCCGCGACGAGCCTCCGGCGGCCAGGATCAGGCCGGTGACGAACTCAGGCATGCTGCGCCGCGAACGCGTCGCGGCAGCCGGCCCCGCAGAAGTAGATCCGCCCGTCGTCGCAATCGAAGAACGGCGTGGCGTCGGACACGGCGACGGTCATGCCGCAGATCGGGTCGACGAACGACTCCACCACGTCGGGCGCGGGGTGGGCGTGATGCTCGGCGATCAGCTCGGCGAGGATCGAAATCGCGATCTCCTCGGGCGACCGCGCCCCGATATCCAGCCCTGCCGGCGTGTGGAGCTGGGCGCGAAGCTCCGCGGGCACATCAAGCGATTCACGCACCGCCTCACCCCGGATGCGGCTGGCGACAAGGGCCACATACGGCACCCCCGCCGTCAGCGCGGAGGCCAGGACCTCCTCTTCGTCAGTCCCGTGGGAGGCGACCACGACCGCGGCGTCGGCAGAGCCGGGGACACCGCCCGTCGTGACATCGAGCCCGGCCGCGGTGGCGATCCGGGCGAGCGCTCTCGCCACCGGGGTCGCGCCGACGATCATCACCCGCCGCGGGGGCAGCTGCGGCTCGAGGAAGATCTCAAGCGCGCCCCCCGACAGGCACGGGTTGTGCTCCACCACCGCATGCTCGAAGGGGCCCGTCAGCTCAGGCGAATCGGGATCCTCGCCGGGGACGATCCGCAGCAGCACCGCTTCGCCGGTTTCCAGGGCGCGCAAGGAATGGAGCCGCACCGACGACTCAGCGCAATTGCCGCCGACGAAGCCATCGATCGTCCCGTCCGCCAGGACGAGGGCGGAGAACCCCGGGCGCACACTCGTCGGGTGGACCGCCCGCACGACCGTGGCAACCACGAACGGCGTCCGCTCCTCGCTCAGGCGAGCGACTCGTTCGGCCAAATCCCCCTTGATCATCGTGGCCTCCTCGCAGCGGTCACCGGAACCTCGGCGGACACGTTGACGGTGCGACAGCGCCCGCAGCGAATCCGCACCTTCTTGGTCATGTAATCGGCATCCATCTGAGCTGCCAGCACATTTCCGCACGAGGCGCAGACCCAGTCGTCGGCCCCGTTGCCGCGGAACACCGGACGCTCGGGGTTCTCCTGAACCGCGGTTCCCCCGTCAAACGGCATCTCGCCGCGCTCGAGCTCGCGCATCCGCCGCTGCATCTCAGAGCGCCGCCAGCTTGGTCGTGAAGTCGGTGATCAGCGCGTCCAACACGCTCTGCACGACGCCCTCGCCCATCGAGGCCGCCTTGCCGGCGATCTGGGCCGCGGTGTGGATCGTGCCGCCGCCGTCGGAGAGGACGAAGGTGACGTTCGCGTTGGCATAGCCGTTGCCGCCGACCTCACGCGACTTGACCTCGATCACGGCCCGATGGTTCGGCTCGTCCTGCTCCTTGACCGCGACCGTCCCGTTGAAGGACATGGACATCGCGCCCATCTTGACCTTGATCTCGGCCTTGACGCTCTCAGGCCCGGTCGGCTCGATGACGCGACCCCCCTCGACGGCGGGGACGAGCCGCTCGAGGTCGAGGATCGTGCGCCAGTTCTCATCGAGAGAGTGCGACATCGTGAACTGGTGGTCGAGCTCAACCATTCTCGCTCCTAGGTTAGGGTCTGCCTGGACATGGCCATAACACCAGGCACGTACACACTCGGGCCGCAGACCGGGGAGCTGCTCGTCCACACGCGCCGCCAGGGCGCGGCCTCGAAGGCCGGCCACGACCTCGAAATGGTCGTCACGGATTGGAGCGCCACGCTCGAGCTCGGCGAGGCCTCCTCGCTGACCCTCACCGCCAACAGCTCATCGCTCCGGGTGCGGGCGGGTCGCGGAGGCGTGAAGTCGCTCGACGAGGGCGACAAGGACAACATTCGGCAGACCATCGACGACGAGGTGCTGAAGCGAACCCGGATCGAGTTCCACTCAAGCCAGGTCGAGGGGACAGCCGACGGAGACCATTTGCGGGTGTACGGGGAGCTCGAGCTGATGGGCGAGACTCGCCCGATGGAGTTCGATCTCGAGGCCAGCGACGGCAACCACCTCACGGGCCGGGCCACCGTGAAGCAGACGGACTTCGGGATGAAGCCGTACTCGGCGCTGTTCGGGGCGCTCAAGGTGGCCGACGAGGTCGAGATCACCGTCGAGGCCAGCCTTCAGTCGCGATAGACCGTCTGGGCGTCAAGCCCGCCCTCGACGCCGGGCGGGAGGGCGCCGGTGCCGTGGGCGTACAGAGCCAGATCGGCGATCGTGCGCAGCTCGCCGGAGCTCGTGGCGAAGGCGCCGTTGTCCCAGTTGAGCGCGTTCGGCTCGGCGCCGAGCGACATGCCGGCCAGCAGCTGAGCCTTGGCCCTGATCTTTGCGGTCGCATTCTGGATCGCCGCGGCGGTTCCCTCAGAGGGCGCGGTGTTGTAGCCGTGACCCTCGCCGAAGCGGTCGAGGTCCGCGGGGGCGACCTTGACGTCAAGGGCCGGGACCCCGAGCTCAGTTGCGACGAGCCGCGCGTACTGGTCCTCTTTGCCGTCGGCCTCGGTGGTCAGGCTCAGCACCATCTTGCCGGTCGGGTGAACGCGCAGGAACACCGCGCGGTAAGCCTCATTGGCCACGTTGAACCTCCTCCTCGTCGTGATTCTCGGCCAGCCGCTGGCGCTCCTGATGGGCGGTCAGGGCGTTGTGCTCCTCCAGATCGCAGAAGCTGGACGGCGGCCCCCCGAGTGGATGCGGCGCCACCACCGGCCGCTCGCAGCCCGGATAGATACAGGTCTTCTCGCTCATGAGCTCCATCCCGGCGTGGTGTGACCGCGCTTGGGACCGTAACCGCTTGGCATCGCCACCGAGCTGCCGGCGACGGGCGTCGCACTCGCCCACGGCTCCTCAGGCTCGGCCTCCTCGAACGAAACCAGAGCCGGGGGCTCGCCGTTGCCCGCGATGGCGTCGACGACCTCAGCCAGCGCCGCCAGGTTGTGCCCGCTGACCAGGGCGTCGCAGTAGGGGAGCGCGGCGGCCATCCCTCCAGTCCGCGGCGCGAACTCCGAGGCCGCGGCCCGCGGGTTGACCCAGACGATCCGATGGGCAAGCCGGCGGAGCCGCTGCATCTCCCGTGCCACCACGGCGGGGTCCCCGCGCTCCCAGCCGTCGGACAGGATCACGATGACGGCGCCGCGCGCCATCCCGCGCCGACCGTGCCGGTCGAGGAACGTCTTCAGCGCATCGCCGATCCGCGTGCCACTCGACCAGTCGGGTGCCGCCGCGGCGGCGTTCTGCATGGCCCGCTGAGGGTTGTTGGAGGCCAGCGCGCGGGTGACGCGGGTGAGCCGCGTCGCGAACACGAACGCCTCGGCCCCCCGCGCGCAGGTCAGGAACTGTAGATACGCGCGCGCGTAGGGCTCCATCGAGCCCGAGATGTCGCACAGCATCACGATCCGCCGCGGGACGATCCGCCGCCGCCGGCGTCTCAGCTGAGCCGGGTCCCCGCCGGTGCGAAGGGCACCGCGGAGCGTCCGGCGCAGGTCGATCCGCTCGCCGTGGCGATCGCGCTCCGCCCGCCGCGTCCGCCGGCGCGGGGCGGCCACGCGCATCCGGCTCATGAGCTCGTAGACGCGGGCCAGCTCGTGCGGAGAGAGCGCGTCGAAGCGCTTCTCACGGAGGACCTCCTCGTCGCTAGGCCCGAGAGCGACGGGTATCTCCTCCTCCGAGGAGGAGTCAGTGTCCGCGCCGGATCCTGATACCAGTGAAGAGAGCGAGGCCGAGCTGGTCACCGAAGAATCCGGCTCGGCAGCAGCCGGCTCGGGGGTGGCCGTCGAGGGCGCGCTCGCCTCATCGACCTGAGCCTGAGCTGGCGCCGCTCCCCCAAACACCTCCCGGAACACGGCATCGAACGCCTTCACCTGCGAGCGATCCGAGACGAACACCGCACGCGCCGTCCAGTAGAGGCGGCGACGGGAGATGGGGCGCACGAGCGCCAGCGCCTCGGCAAACCGGCCCGCGACGACCGGGCTCGTGGGCAGACTCGCCTGGAGCACGCGCTGGTTGAACGCCCCGGCGAACGCGGGCAGGTCGAGCCCGATCGTCTCCACGCGGAAGTCAGCGCTGGGCAACCAGAGCCTCCAAACCCTCCGCCCGCACGACGTCCTGGTCCTCGCGGTACTTCAACACGGACCCCAGGGTGCGGTCGATCGCCGAAGCGTCAAGCACAGACACGCCAAGGGCAGCCAAAGCGGCCAGCCAATCGATCGCCTCGGCGATCCCCGGCGGCTTCTGCACATCCGAGTCACGCATCCGGGCCACGGCGTCGGCCACCTGCACGGCCAGCACCTCTGCCGCCGCGGGCACCCGCCGCCGGATGATCTCGACCTCACGCGACGGCGACGGGTAATCGATCCACCGGTAAAGACACCGACGCTTGACCGCGTCGTGCAGGTCACGCGTCCGGTTTGATGTGAGGACGATGATCGGCGGGTGGGTGGCGCGGATCGTCCCGAGCTCCGGGATCGTCACCGCCGCGTCGCCGAGCAGCTCCAACAGGAAGGCCTCGAAGTCATCATCGGCGCGGTCGATCTCGTCGATCAACAGGACCGCGGGCCGCGGCCCGGGATGCTGCAGAGCCCGCAGCAACGGCCGGCGCACCAGATACTCGGACCCGAACAGGTCCCCTTCGCTCAAGGCAGAGCCCGACGCCTCGGCGAGCCGGATCGACAGGAGCTGGCGCGGGTAATTCCACTCATACAGCGCCTCGGCGGCGTCGATCCCCTCGTAGCACTGGAGGCGGATCAGCGGCGTGTCGAGGGCGGAGGCCAGAGCCTTGGCCGCCTCGGTCTTGCCCACCCCCGCCTCGCCCTCCAGGAGCAACGGCTGGGGGAGTCGCAGGGATAGGAACATCGAGGTCGCCAGCCCCTCATCGACCAGGTAGTCGACCGCGGCCAGGCGCTGGGCCAGCGTCTCGACGTCAGGGACAAGGTGCTTGACCTCGTCGGCAGCCGTCATTGCGGAGGCTCAGGCCGTCCCTGCATCGCGGCCCACACTCGCGCGGGAGTGCAGGGCATGTCGATGTGCTTGACGCCGTGGGTGTCGTGCAGGGCGTCGATGACCGCGTTGACGATCGCGGGCGGAGAGCCGACGTTCGGCGACTCGCCGACGCCCTTGGCACCGAGCGGATGGTGGGGGCACGGGGTGACCGTCTCACCGAGCTCGAAGTCCGGGCATTCGAGCGCGGTGGGGATCAGGTAGTCCATGAACGAGGAGTTCAGGCAGTTGCCCTCGGCGTCGAAACTGATGACCTCCATCAGCGCGATGCCGATGCCCTCGGCGAGGCCGCCGTGAATCTGGCCGTCAACGATCATCGGGTTGATCCGCACGCCGCAGTCATCGACCGCGATGAACCGGCGGACGCGGACCTGGGCGGTCTCGGGGTCGATGTCGACGACCGCGATATACGCGCCGTAGGGGTAGGTGAGGTTCGGCGGGTCATAGATCACCTGGGCGTCGAGTCCGCCCTCCAGCCCCTCGGGCATCGGGTCGCCGGAGTACGCGTACCGGGCTATCTCGCCGATCGCGGCGCCCTGCGACGGGTCGCCCTTGACGTACCAGCGTCCCTTCTCCCAGGCCAGGTCCTCAGGCCGGGTCTCGAGCATCGTCGAGGCGATCAGCCGCGCCTTGTCACGCACCTTGCGTGAGACGACCGCGGCCGCGCCACCGGAGACCGGGGTCGAGCGGCTCCCGTAGGTACCGAGGCCGAAGGGCGTGCGGTCGGTGTCGCCGTGGCGGACCTGGACGTCCTCAGGCGGGATCCCGAGCTCCTCGGCCACGATCTGGGCGAAAGTCGTCTCGTGGCCCTGGCCCTGGGTCTGGGCGGAGATCGAGATCATCGCCTTGCCCGACGGGTGGACTCGCAGGTCGGCCCCGTCGTTCATGGCCAACCCGAGGATGTCCATGTGCTTGCGCGGGCCGGCGCCGACGCCCTCGGTGAAGAACGAGACGCCGATCCCCATGAGCTCCCCCCGCTCTCGCTTCTCGGCCTGCTCGCGGCGGAGATCCTCGTAGCCGGCGATCTCCATCGCCACCTTCATCGTCTTCGCGTAGTCGCCTGAGTCATACGTCCACCCGGTCGTCGTCTCATACGGGAACTGCTCCGGCTTGATGAAGCTGCGCATCCGGAGCTCGATCGGGTCGGCGTCCATCTCGAGCGCGAGCGCGCCCACCATCCGCTCGACCAGGTACACGGCCTCGGTGATCCGGAACGAGCACCGGTACGCGACCCCGCCCGGCGCCTTGTTGGTGTAAACGGCCTTGACCTTGACGTGGGCGGCCTCGAGGTCGTAGGAGCCACAGCAGATGTGAAAGAAGCCCGCCGGGAACTTGGTCGGCTGCGCGGTCGAGTCAAACGCCCCGTGGTCGGCGATGACGTCCACGCGCAGGCCCGTGATCTTCCCGTCACGCGCGCACATCTCGGCGTGCATGATGTAGTCGCGCGCGAAGCCGGTCGAGACCAGGTTCTCGGTGCGGTCCTCGATCCACTTGACGGGCACGCCGGCCACGATCGACCCCGCGATCGCGCACACGTAGCCCGGATAGACGGGGACCTTGTTGCCGAACCCGCCGCCGATGTCGTTGCACTTGATCCGGATCATGTGCTCGGCCAGCCCGGCGACGTGCGCATACACCGTGCGGTGGGCGTTCGGGGCCTGGTTGCCGTTGTAGATGTCGAGCTGGCCGGTCTTCGGGTTGAAGTCGGCGATCATCCCGCACGTCTCGAGCGGTGCCGGGTGGCAGCGGGGATAGATGATGTCCCGCTCGACGATCGTGTCGGCCTCGGCAAAGGCGCGGTTGGTCGCGTCCTCGTCCCCGGCCTCCCATAGGGGGCTGGCCAGGTTGTCGGTCTGGCCGTCCTTGTCGTCACGGATCAGCGGGGCGTCGGGGTCGAGCGCCTTGCGCGCGTTGACGACGGCGGGCAGCGGCTCGTACTCGACGTCGATCAGCTGGAGGGCGTCCCGAGCGATGTACTCGTCGGTGGCGATCACGAACGCGACCTCCTGGCCCTGGAAGCGAACCTTGTCGCCGGCCAGCACGGCCTGCGTGTCGTAGGAGATCGTCGGCATCCAGGCCAGGCCGAGGGTCTCGAGATCCTTGGCCGTGATCACGGCGGCCACGCCGGGGTGCTCGAGCGCGCGCGAGGTGTCGATCGAGACGATCCGGGCGTGGGCATAGGGGCTGCGGAGGATCGCGCCGTGGACCATCCCCGGTAGGCGGATGTCGTCCAGGTAGGTGCCCTGGCCGCGGATGAAGCGCGCGTCCTCCTTGCGCTTCAGCCGCCCGAAGCCGATGGGTCGCTCCTGGGTCGCGCTCGGGAGGTTCTCGACCACGGCCATGCTCAGACCTCCTGGGGAGTTGGGGGCGCCGGGCTGGGCGCGCTCTGGTGCTGGGCTGCCCACTGGACGGCGGCGACGATGTTCTTGTAGCCCGTGCAGCGGCAGATTCCGCCGGAGATCGCCATCCGGATCTCCTCCTCGGTCGGGTTCGGGTTCTCGTCCAGCAGCGCCCGTGAGGTCATCAGCATCCCCGGCGTGCAGAACCCGCAGTGCAGCGCGTGCATCTCGTGGAAGCCCTGCTGGACGGGGTCAAGCTGGCCGTCGCGCTCGAGCGACTCGACGGTCCTGATCTCATGGCCCTCGGCCATCGCCGCGAGGATCGTGCACGACTTCACCGGCTTACCGTCCATGAGCACGACACACGCCCCGCAGTTCGACGTGTCACAACCCCAGTGCGTGCCGGTCAGGCCTGGGGTGTCACGGATGTAGTGCACGAGCAGCTGCCGGGGCTCGACATCACGTGACACGGGCTCGCCGTTGATGTTGATCTCCAGCTGCATGCTCAGGCCTCCCGTCCCTGCGCGCGGGCCGCCGCTCGGCGGAGGGCTCGTTTGGTGAGGACCCCAGCCAGGTGGCGCTTGTAGTCGACCGGACCGCGACCGTCCGCGAACGGCGCGCAGTCCTCGGACGCGACCTGACCCACCTGCTCGAACAGCTCGTCGGATGGCGAGGATCCGCGCAGCAGCTCCTCGCCCCGCGTGAGGTGGACCGTCGTCGGTCCGACCGCGCTCAGGGCCACGCCGGCGTCGATGATCTGTCCGCCTTCGATCCACAGGGCCGCCGAAGCCGCGGCGATCGCCCAGTCCCCGGCGCGGCGCTCGACCTTCTCGTGGGCGCTACCTCCGCCGGGGCGGAGAGGGAGGCGGACCTCGGTCAGCAGCTCGCCGTCCTTGACCGCCGTCGTGTAGGGCCCCACGTGGAACTCGTCCATCGAGACCACCCGCTCGCCGAGCGGTCCGCGAATCACCACAAACGCCCGCAGCGCGGAGCACACGGCGCTGAGGTCCTCGGCGGCGTCGGCCTGGCAGAGAGAGCCGCCGATCGTCCCGCGGTTGCGGACCACCGGATCGGCGATCACGAGCTCAGCGTCGCGGAAGATCGGATAGTGCTCGGCCAGGAGCTCGGAGTCGAGGAGCTCGGCGTGCCGGGTCAGCGCGCCGACGGCCACGACGTCCGGACCGTCCTGACGGATGTAGGAGAGCTCGGTGAGGTCGTTGATGTCGACCAGGTGCGAGGGGCTGGCCACGCGCAGCTTCATCATCGGAAGCAGGCTGTGGCCGCCGGCGATGACCCGCGCCTCGCCCCCGAGGCGCTGCAGCGACGCGATCGCGCCCTCGACGCTCGTGGCCCGCTCGTACTCAAGCGGCGGGGGTGTCTGCACCGTTGCTCCTTTCCGGATACTGGACTGGGGAGTCGGTGCCGATCACCGGCGAGCGTGGCATCGGCTCCGGCCGCTCGGGTCGGCCGCCGGGATAGAGGGCGCGCGCCGCCGAGCTTCCGTAGGCCGGATTGCGCAGCGCGGGGCCGCGAGGGCTCGCGGCGGCGATCGGAGCCTCGCGGCCCAGGCGAGCGAGGGTGAGCGTGCCCTTCGTGTAGACCTCGGAGATCCGAGGGGAGCGGACGCTCCGGCTGTCCCGGAAGTTGCGGAACCCGTCGGCCGCGGCCCCGGGATAGAGGCCATCGACCAGGCCGACCGCATCCTCGAGGCCGGCCTTCCTGACGAGCAGGCCCTCGAGCAGATCGACACCCGCGTCGAGGTTCCGGTTGATCGTCCCGACCACGTCGCCGACCGGTGCCGTCTTGTCGATGATCCCGGTCACACCTGTGATCGCGTCGTCGAGGTTGCCGGTGATCCGGCGCAGGGCGACGATCGTGGACAGGAGATAGATGACGAGCGCCACCACGATCAGGACGACGGCGATGATCATGACCACACCAGCTGCCGGCATCGTCTACCTCCTAGGCGTCGTCGAGGATCACGTCGAGCGAGCCGCCGTAGTCGGCCGCCGTCTCGATCGTCTGGATGACCTGCTGTTGCGTCGTCAGGAGCAGCGGCACCGCGTCGAGGTCCGCCGAGGCGGCTGTGGCCGAGTCCGCGATCTGGCGCGTGCTCGGCACGATGCTGTTGGCGGCCCGGAGCACGCCGTGCAGCAGGTAGACGACGACGGGGAGCACGATCACGAGCAGCACGGCGTCGCCGATCCACTCGAGGGTCATGCTGGCCTCCCCTCGGCTGGGGCGGACGCGGCTCCCGCGGGCTCCGGGCGCCGCTCGGCGACGACCTTGGCCTTGGCCGCGATCCCGGGCAATGCGCTCAGGATCACGTCGAACTGAGCGTTGATCGCCTTGACGGCGGGTTCGAGGGGGCGCAGATGCTCGGCCTCGACTCCCTGGAGGGCCGCGGCGAGCGTGGCCAGGTCCTTTGAGGTCGCCTCGAGGTCGCTGCGGACCTTGATCAGCGCCGCGGCCAGAACGGCGATGACCACCACGGCGAGGATGACGCTCAGGATGATCAGCGTGGTCTCGCTCATACGCCGCCGTACCCGTCGGTCAGCGCGTTCATATAACCGTCCTGGACGACCGCCTCATCGACAATCTTCCCGAGCACGGGCGCGGTGGCCTGAAGCTGAGGGATGTTGGCCGTGTTTCCGGCCACGTCTCCGGCCGCGGCGAGAAGCCGAGCCACCGAGCGGCGGATATCGCCGGTGGCCCTGATCAGGAGCAGGAGCAGCGCGGCGACCGCGAGCGCGGCCACCAGGCCGATGATGAGCGCGATCCCCCAGGCGCCGTGGTTGGTGAGCGCGAAGGCGATCATTTTCCAACCGCCACCTTCCGGAGCGCCCGCGCGGAGTGGAGGATCCGCACCCCGGAGTCGTTGATCCGCGGCACGCCGTCCAGGGCATTGGTCTGCTCACGCACCTTCTCCACGCCGGCGACAGCGGTCCGCGCCTGACCCGCGATCCGGTTGGCCAGGGCCACGATCGTGATCACGATCGCGGCCGCGACGAGCACGACAACGACCCCGAGCACGAGCCCGACGACCCACCCGGTCGACACACCCATCAGAGGCATCCCCTCACCTCCTCACTCTCGATCTGTCTCCTCATCTCTCTGTGGTCAGAGAGCCCTCCTTGGGAGGAGCGCCCCTCCCGCGCGCAGCATACTCCCGCGGTCCAAGCGGGTCGGAAAGCGGTATGTTCGCCCCAAGCGCGCAGTGCCTCGAAGATAAGGAGCCCCATGAGCATCTATGCAGTTATCGACCCCGCGACTGGCGAGAAGGTCAAGGAGTATCCGACCATCAGCGATGACGAGCTTCGCGCGGCGATAGGACGAGCGGACGAGGCACACAGGGCATGGACCGGTCCGGACAAGCTCTCCGAGCGCGCGTCGATGATCGGGCGCGTGGGTGAGCTCCACGTCGAGAGGCGTCAGGAGCTGGCGGAGATCATCGTCCGGGAGATGGGCAAGCCCGTCGAGCAGGCGCTCGGGGAGATCGACTTTGTCGGCGCGATCTACCAGTTCTACGCCGACAACGCCGCGGAGCTGACCGCGGACGAGCAGATCAAGTGGTTCGAGGGCGACGGCACGGCGATCGTGCGCCGGAGCTCGATGGGCGTCCTGCTCGGGATCATGCCCTGGAACTACCCCTACTACCAGGTCGCGCGCTTCGTCGGGCCCAACCACATCGTGGGCAACACGATCCTGCTCAAGCACGCGCCGCAGTGCCCGGAATCGGCCGAGGCGATTCAGAAGATCTTCAACGACGCCGGCGCCCCCGAAGGCGCCTACGAGAACATCTACGCGTCAAACGAGCAGATCGAGTGGGTGATCGCGGACCCGCGGGTGCGCGGCGTCTCCGTCACCGGCTCGGAGCGCGCCGGCGCGGCGGTGGCCGAGATCGCCGGGCGCAACCTCAAGAAGGTCGTGCTCGAGCTGGGCGGCTCGGACCCGTTCATCGTGCTCGGGACCGACGATCTCGATTCGACCGTGCAGGCGGCCGTCGCCGCCCGGCTTGAGAACACCGGCCAGGCCTGCAACGCGGCCAAGCGCTTCATCGTGCTTGACGAGTACTACGAGCCGTTCCTGGAGAAGTTCACCGCGGCGATGTCGGCGGCCAAGGCGGGCGACCCACATTCGTCGGACACCGAGCTCGGGCCGCTGTCCTCGGAGACCGCCGCCGATCGGCTCGAGGACCAGGTTCGGCGCGCGGTCGACCAGGGGGCGAAGATCAAGATCGGTGGAAAGCGCAACGGCAACTACTTCGAGCCCACGGTGCTGACCGACATCACACCGGACAACGACGCCTATCGCGAGGAGCTGTTCGGACCCGTGGCCGAGGTGTACCGAGTGTCGTCCGAGGACGAGGCCGTGAAGCTCGCCAACGACACGCCGTTCGGTCTCGGCTCGTACGTGATGACGAACGACGACGAACAGGGCAAGCGGGTCGCGGACAAGATCGACGCCGGGATGGTCTACGTGAACATCGTCGGCGCCGATAGTGCGGAGCTGCCGTTCGGCGGCACCAAGCGGTCCGGCTTCGGCCGGGAGCTCGGCCGCTACGGCGCCGACGAATTCGTGAACAAGAAGCTGATTCGGGTCGGGTAAGCCCCGGCCCTGCGGTGGGGTGAGCCCCTGCCTGCAGGTGGGGGTTACCCCAGCCCGAGGTTGGCCTTGAGTGTGAGCACCCTGCCGGCGGCGGCGAGCACGCGTCCCGGGTGAAGCGTGCCGGCCCTGGCGTCCTGGAGCAGGAGGTCGTACGCGTTCTGACTCGTGGCTTCGTAGCCGGGATAGAGGACCATGTCGAGCCCCGCGTTGATCGCCGCCCGCGCGGGGGATCGCTGCACCGAGATGGCGCCGGACTCGAAGCTGTCACTGATCGTGACGGCATCGATGCCGTCTCGCTTCATGACCGTGCGGTAGATGTACGGCGCCAGGACGGCCGGGGTTGACCCGGTCAGACGGTCATAGCTCGCGCTGCTCATCATGACGAGGGCCAGGGGCCCGCGACCGCACCTGCGGTAGGGCGCGTCGTCGCCGCGAATCTGCCCCGCGGGCTCGGCGACGCCCACCGGGGCACCGTCGGTGTTCTGGGTCGCGTCGCCGAGGCCGGGGAAGTGCTTCAAGGTGTACGCGACGCCCGCGGCCGCCAGCCCGCGGGCAAACGCGCACGCAGCCCGGGCTACGCCCTGCCCGTCGCTGCCGAATGTTCTTTGCTCCTGGGTCATGAAGCCGTCGGTCCGGCTGACGTCAGCCACCGGGGCCAGGTCCACGTTCACGCCGGCCTGACGGAGGAGCTGGGCCGTCGCGGTCCCCTGTTGCCGCGCGAGCGCGACGTCGGCCATGCCCGCGGCCGAGTATTCGGGCGGACCGTCCAGGCGCTTGACCTCGCCCCCTTCCTGGTCGGTCATGATCAGGAGTCCGGGGTTTCCCCCGGCTCGGGCTGCCGCCTGGAGAGTGTCGGTTGCCGCGTGCGTGGCGGCGAGGCCGGCCGCCGTGTTGGCGCCCATCAGGATGACTCCGCCGAGGTGGCCGGCACGAACGTCGTGGAGGATCGACGGCGGTGGCTGCACGCCGGCGTAGGTGCCGATCAGGAGCTGGCCGACAGCTTTCGTGAGCGTTAGCGTCCGCGTGCGGGCGCGCGACTCGATGAGCGCGCGCTGGTCGGGTTTCGGGAGGGCGGGTTGGGCGGTGAGGAGGGGCGCTCCTGGCGCGTGCTGATGGTCGGGCGGGCGCCTGGCTGGCCCGCTCCAGAGGGCCACGGCGGCGACAATCGCCGCTGCGAGCGCGAAGCCGTACAGGCCTAGACGCGGCACCCGATCGGCCCCGCAGGTTGGCGTCGGCCTCCCCAGATGCAGCCCACCACCGGCAGTATCCTCCGCCGGCTCCCGGGGCGAGGCTTCGGCGGGCGCTGGGGGAGTTGCGACCTTCGGAGGACTGCTTCGCGCCTACCTGGGCGAAATAGTGCTGTGAGCGTAGGTAATTCGCCCAGGTCCCGGTATCCGGAGCGAAGACGCTTCGGTTGACTCAGCAGCGGCGGCTTCTCTACGGTGCCCGGAGATGAAGCTGCTCGCGTTGGTCGCGCTGGTGATAGCCGGGAGCGCTGCCGTCGCCGCGCCGGCGAGCGGCGCCACCCCGCTGCCAAGAGTCGTCTGGGACTTCGGCATCACCAAGGCGGTCAGCGCCGATGTCGTGGCCAGCACCAGCCTGCCGGATGGCAGCCAGGTCTACGTGTTCGGAGACACGATGAGTGTCAACCGCGCGGTCATCTGCTCGCCGACGAGCTGCCCCTTCGGCTATCCGCACAGCTCGGTGGCGATCGAGCGACACGGAAGCGCCAACTTCGTGATGCAGTCGTGCTCGGCCTTTGGCTGCCCGTATGGATGGCAGTGGGTGCCGAACTGGCCTGACGGCTCGTACTTCTGGATGGCGGCCCCCGCGGTGCTCGGGAAAACCCTGTACGTGGTCGGTATGAGAACCACCACGACAGGTAGCGGCTGCTCGTTCGGGTGCAGCGAGGGCGAGTACGTGGCCAGCTTTGCCATCGGCCCCGGCGACGCCCTCACCTACAAGGAGATCACTCAGCTCACGGGTACGGCCGGTCAGAGCCAATGGGGCGCCGCGGTCGCCGACTTAGCAGCGGGCGGCTGGTGGCTCACCGGGACCAGAAACACCGGCGCAAGCGGATGCTTCGTCGACTGCAAGACGATGGACGTCGCGTTTGTCCCCTTCACCGCGATCCTCGACGCGACGAGGTGGCGCCTGAGCCCGGGCGTCCTGCCCTCAGGCCAGGGGTGGGACGTCGGCACGGTGGCCAGCCTCGTGCGCGCCGGAAGCCACTGGGTGATCTTCACCAAGCAGAACGACATCATCGGGTCGGCGATCGAGGAGCTGAGCTCCCGGCAGGTCACCTCGGGCTGGTCGCAGGCCGGCAGCTTCGCCATCAGCCCGATTCGGGGCTGCACGCTCACCTACTCGGTGCAGGCACATACCGGAGACGGGGCGCCCAGCGGCGAGATGCTCGTCTTCTGGGCCAACAACGGCAACGCCACGGGGGCGACCTGCCCCTACGAGCCGCGGTTCAGATATCTGCCCGTCAGGTAGCCGGGCCGGTTCTCAGAACCCGAGGGCGCAGCCGTCCTTGCGAGCATCGGAGCCCCCGAACAGAGACCCGTCTCTACAGATGATGCTCTGGCCACCGCCGAACTGGGCTCGATCGAGGTCCTGACTGACCCGGTAGCCCAGCGCCGCCACCTCGGCCGCGTGCTCCCACAGCGGTTCCTCGAGCGACACGGCGTCACCGTCGATCCGGAAGCGGCCGTGATCGAGGGCGGCCTGAGGGTCGAGCCCGTTGCGAACCAGCTCGACGACGAACTGAAAGTGCGCCTGCGCCTGGATGAAGCCGCCCATCACACCGAACGGGCCCACGAGGCCACCGGCGCGGAGCAGCATCCCAGGGATCAGCGTGTGGTACGGGCGCTGCCCCGGCACGACGCGGCCACCGACCGCGAAGCAGGCTCCGCGGTTGTGGAGGACCACCCCGGTTGATCCCGCGAGGACCCCTGACCCGAACGACTCGAAAACGCTCTGGATGAGCGAAACCGCATTGCGTTCGCCGTCGACCGCACACAGGTAGACGGTGCCGCCGCCCGGCTCCCCGCCGTCGCGAATGGCTTTGCTCCGCCGAGCTTCGATGTGCTGAGGCGAGATCAGGTGGGTGACGTCGGCGCCGTCACGGACGGTCTTCAGCGCATCCTCGAGCGCCAAGCCGACGGCCCGCACCTGCCGGGGCAGCGTCGGCTCGTCGTCCCCCAGGATCGCCAGCGCCTCAAGCGCCGCGATTCCCTGCGTTGGAGGTGGAAGCTCGCAGACGGTGAGCCCGGCGTAGGTGTGGCTCAGCGGCGTCACCCAGCGAGGCCTATAGCTGGCGAGGTCTTCCAGCTCGAGCCAGGAGGCGTCCGCGATGGCTTCGGCAACCTGCCCGCGGTAGAACGCCTCAGGGCCGTTGGTGGCGATCGCCGCCAGCGTCGCGGCCAGGTCCGGAAGCGAATAGCGCTGGCCGAAGCGCGGCGCAGGGCCAAGAGCGGCCGGAGCATTCGTCGCCTGGGCCCAGTCCTCCGCCGTGTGAAACCCAGCCGCGATGCCTTTGCGAGCCGCGTCAACCGCAGGGGCAATGCAGCGATCAAGACCCAGCCGTCCGAATCGCCTTGACAGCTCGCTCCAGCCGGCCACGGCACCCGGGACGGTGACCGAGCGAGGTCCTGACTCGGCAGGCGTCTCGGCCGGGGCGTTGCCTGGTGCCGGACCGGCCGCGTCCAGGGCGACCAGCTCACCGTCTGCCGTCCGTATGAGCGCGAACAGATCCCCGCCGATGCCGGTGGCGTGCGGTTCGGCGACGCAGAGCATGGCTGCGGCGCAGAGGGCGGCATCGATGGCGTTCCCCCCGGCGCGCAGTACCTCGAGCCCGGCAAGCGTGGCCGGCGTCTGGCTCGAGGCGACCATCGCCTCGCCCGCCACGGCAGGCGCTCGGGACGGGGCGAGCCGGAATGTCATCGCGCGGAAGTCTGCACGAGCGCAGTAGCCGACGCGGGAACGGGTGCCGGTCGGCGTAGCTGAGCTGCCGTAAGAACCCGGCTAGCGATTCGCCAGTACGTTGTGCTCGATGGCCGCTGCTACTGACCGCGTCGAGTTTCCCGACCGCGACATCGCTTCGTTCGTCCTCGAGCGCGCCGTTGACTTCGGCGGGAAGCCGGCACTCGTCGAAGG
>Ga0070731_10000585_pt1 | contig 46733 bp, 33 predicted proteins | sample Coa_R1_2_FD_66448 | JGI IMG/M metagenome (GOLD analysis project Ga0070731, IMG submission 66448) | Surface soil microbial communities from Centralia Pennsylvania, which are recovering from an underground coalmine fire - Coalmine... | ecosystem: Environmental > Terrestrial > Soil > Unclassified ...
ACGGAGGGATGTAGGCCAGCCTCGTTTTCCGCCACGGCTTCGAGATGGGCCAGGGTTTGCGGGACGGTAAGCGCGTACATTTCCTGCCCAAGACCTTCGCCCGCCTCTAAAGCAGTCTTCAGATAATGGCCGGCAATTTCGATCGCGAGCGGATCGGTAATCATTTTTCCAGTGCGGTTCTTATATTCGACCCAGGCAGGAAGCGGGAGGACAACCCAGACGGGCCGGCCATCCACCAGAAACTTAATATCGACGGCATCGGCGTGGCGGGTTGCAACCGCAACAATCAGGGCCCGGTAGAGGCAGTGGACTTCTTTCTTGGTCCAGCGATCGACAGCGTAGAAATCCTGATACATGCGATAAGAAAACTATACACAAGGCAAGGCAGAGGGGCTACATGCAGGTTTGGAGATTAAAGATTTTAGATTGATGATTTTAGATTGCAGATTAAAGAACCTCGGAAGAAGGTATGCCCGCTGCAATCTTCAATCTGAAACCTTCAATCTGAAATTTGCCTTCTTCATTGGCTTGCTGGATTAAGATTTCAGCATGAAGCATCTTGGCATTCTGATCTCGGGCCGGGGCTCGAATTTCGAAGCCATCGCGCAAAATGTGCTAGCGGGCAAGATTCCGAACGCGCAAATTGCCGTGGTGATCTCGAATCGCGCCGATGCCGGCGGCCTGGAGATTGCTCGAACCCTGGGGTTGAACGCCGTCGTGATCCCGTCTGCGGGCAAAGAGCGGAAAGACCACGACCGTGAAGTGGTCGGCGTGTTGCAGAAGCATAGGGTAGACCTGATCTGTATGGCGGGATACATGCGCCTGCTTTCGCCGTGGTTTGTGCGGCAGTTTCCAGGAAAAATTCTCAACATTCATCCGTCATTATTGCCGGCCTTTCCCGGCCTTGAAGCGCAGCAGCAAGCGTTTGCTTACGGCGTTAAGGTCTCCGGTTGTACCGTGCATTTCGTCGATGAAGAACTCGACCATGGCCCGATCATCGTGCAGCGGGCCATTCCCGTGCTCGACAGCGACACGGAACATAGTCTTGGTGAGCGCATTCTTGAGCAGGAGCACATCGCATATAGCGAGGCGATCAACATCGTCCTCGAAGGGAAGTATGAGGTTGTGGGGAGAAGGCTGGTGAGGAAAGGGCAGAAGTAGGATGCACACGCAACGGCTGCCGCGATGTGCACGCATCACAGCCATGGGCCCGCGAATTTGAGATTTTGGATTGCAGATCTCAGATTAAAATGCACAGCGGCACAAGTGCGGAGGAGATGAAGAATCGCACGAAGCACTTTGCGTTGCTGGTTATTCGCTTTTGCCGAAGCTTAGGGCCAAGCCAAGAACAACGGATCATCACACGTCAACTGCTCCGCTCCGCAACATCGGTTGGCGCGAATTATAGAGCAGTGTGTCGCGCGCGATCGACTGCGGATTTCATCTCGAAATTAGGAATAGTGCTTGAGGAAGCAGATGAGAGCCTGTTCTGGCTGGAGTTACTCGTGGACGCTGGGATTGCGCATCCGGACCGCGTTGCAGTTCCATTGAAAGAAGCGAACGAGTTGGTTTCAATCTTCGTTGCCTCTCTGCGCACTGCTAAGGGTATCCGATCTCAAGTCTGAAATCTTCAATCTGAAATCCGCTATCTGCAATAATGTTTGTCGATGGCAAATTTCGCCCCAGCTGATGAGCAGATCGCATATATAAAGAAAGGCGCGGCGGAGCTTATCCGTGAGGACGAGCTGCGCGCCAAGCTTGAGAAATCCCGGGCATCGGGCAAGCCACTGCGCGTGAAGCTGGGCATGGACCCGACCGCACCCGATCTGCACCTCGGACACACGGTGATTCTGCGCAAGCTGAAACACTTCCAGGACCTCGGGCATACCGCAATTTTCCTGATTGGCGACTTCACGGGCATGATTGGAGACCCGACTGGCCGATCGGTTACGCGACCGCCGCTCAGTCCGGAAGCAATCCAGCGCAATGCCGAAACCTACATGGCGCAGGTGCACAAAATTCTTTCGAAGGAAGGCACTGAAGTTCGTTTCAATAGCGAATGGTTCGACAAAGTGAAGTCCGCTGACTGGATCCGCCTGGCGGCAAAATTCACCGTTTCTCAGATGCTGGAGCGCGAAGACTTCCACCAGCGCTTCCAACAGGAAAAGCCGATTGCGCTTCATGAATTGCTCTATCCGCTCGCACAGGGCTACGACTCGGTAGCGCTAAACGCTGATGTTGAACTGGGAGGGACCGACCAAAAATTTAATTTGCTGGTTGGCCGCGAAATGCAGCGCGGCTACGGGCAAGAGGCCCAAGTAGTGCTGACGACGCCGATTCTCGAAGGCTGGCGCGCGGGCGCGGAGAAGATGTCGAAGTCGCTCGATAATGCCATCGGCATTAAGGAAGCACCGCTCGAGATGTATGGCAAGCTCATGGCCATTTCTGACGAGAAGATGTGGAAATATTACGAACTGCTGACGGATTTATCGGCAAGCGAAATCGATAAGATGAAGCGGCACGCACATCCCATGCAAGCCAAGAAAGATTTGGCTCGCAGGATTGTGACCGATTTTCATTCAGGCGACGCCGCCGACAAAGCGGCGGAGGCCTGGGCGAAGCAGTTTCAGAAGGATGAAGTGCCGGAAGATGCGGAGGAGATTTTCATCAACCTCGCCGAGATCGGCGGGTATGTCTCTCAAACCGACCGCGGCAGCGCCGCGACTCTGCGAGCGGATCGACTCCTCGTCAAGTGCGGCCTCGCCGTTTCGATAACTGACGCAACGCGAAAATTAAAACAGGGTTCGGTCAAGATCGACAATCATGTGTTGAAGGAGCCCTACTTCTCGCAGATTGCTCCTCCGCCGATGAAGTTACCGTTAAGAGTTGGAAGAAAACTGCGAATCGCAATCATAAGCTGGTAGGGGGCGGCGCCTGGCCCTTCTATCCCCGCAATTGTCATCCTGAGCGAAATAGCACGATCCGCTTCGCGGATCGTGCGGCGCAGTCGAAGGATCCCTGCCCGGCGGGAATTTCTGACGGCGTCGAAAGGAATTCCGCCCGGATTTTTACAGAGGATTCCTCGCAAACACCGTAGCGATCATCGAGCTCAAAGGGATCTTTCGGCTCCGTAATGGCTGTCGCAAACGACAGCCAGTACTCCGCTCAAGATGACAAAAATCATAGTTAAGTAATAATCCTGTCATCCTGAGCGAAGTAGCAGTCGAAGGATCGCTATCCGGCGGGAATTTCTGACGTCCCCGAAAGGAATTCGGTCTGGATTTTTGCAGAAAATTCCTCGCAATGCCTGTTGTGAGCGTAGAGATCCAAGGGATCTTTCGACTCCGTACTGGCTGTCGCAAGCGACAGCCAGTGCTGCGCTCAAGATGACAATAGGCGTTAGATTCCTGCCGCCTGAGCCAAGCCGCCGACTGACTCTCTGACATCCACCAGTTTACCCTGCTCAAGCACGAGAATGATGTTGCAGGTCCGCAAGGTGTGCAGGCGATGAGCGATCATGAAAGTCGTGCGCCCTGCCACGAGTTTTTCGGTGGCTTCGAGGATCGAGTTCTCGGTTTGCAGGTCGACGGAGCTCGTCGGCTCGTCCATGATGAGGATCGGGCTGTTGCGCAGGAACGCGCGAGCCAGAGAAATGCGTTGACGTTCACCGCCGGAAAGGCTGGCGCCGCGTTCGCCGGCAGGCGTCTCGTATTGTCGAGGCAACTTCATGATGAAATCGTGGGCGCGTGCTGACTTGGCCGCGGCGATGATCTCGTCATCGCTCGCGTCGGCGTTGCCGTAGGCGATGTTTTCGGCGAGGCTGGCGTCGAACAACACCGGTTCCTGGAGCACGACTCCAAATTGCAGCCGTAGATCCGCGATCCGGTATTCGCGAAGATCGACTCCATCCAGCAGCACCTGGCCGCGGGTCGGATCATAAAAACGCATGATCAAATTGAGCAGCGTGGTTTTGCCCGCTCCCGTTGCGCCCACAATCCCTACACGGGAACCTGCCGGGATGTTGAATGAGATGTCTTTAACGCCGCGTCCGCTGTCGCCGTACTCGAACGAAACGTTGCGGAACTCGAAACTCCCTTGAGCGCGCGCCAAAATCAAGGCGCACGGACTCTCGGCGATTTCAGGTTCCTGATCCAGCAAGACGAACGTACGCTCCAGACTTGCAATCCACATCTGCAGATCTGTGATCTTGGTGCTCACCAGCTGCAAGGGTTGGTACATTTGGGCGATGTAGGCCATAACTACTAGCAATGAGCCCACCGTCAGAACCCCGGCTCGCACGTGCAGAACGCCGATATACAGGGCCGTGGCCGTGCCACCTGCAATGGTCAATCCGATCAGGGTGTTGAACTTGGCTTGGGAGAGAGCGAGTTTGACCTGCTTGTCGAGCCGCCTATCGGAGCGTCGAACGAAACGGCGATGCTCGCGGTCCTCTTGCCCAAAAGCCTTGATGACGCGGATGCACCCCAACACCTCCTGAATCACTGACATCGCGCTGCTATCCAGCTCTTTGACGCGTTGTGCACCGAGGCGCACTCGCCGACTGCAAGCCAGGGTCAGAGCCAGCAAAATAGGTGTAATGGCCAAAGCGATCACCGCGAGCCAGGGGTCGATTTTGGCGGTGACATAAACCATCCCCAGCAAAGAAAAACCCGCACTCAGCAGCGGGATCAAGCCCTGAATGGCAATGTATTGAATCGCCGGCGCGTCATGCTGGATGCGATACACGGAATCGTTTGCGCCATAGCGCTCAAGCAGCGACAGTGGGAGCCGCTGAACGTGATTGAGCAATCTGGCGCGGAAATCCCAAACCAGCTTTTCGCCAATATAAGTTTGCAGCCACCAGCCGGCCAGACCTTGCAAATTCACAAGCACCGCAATCGCCAAAACCATTCCGACCGCCCAGAGAACGGCAGCCTGAGGACGAGCCGCAGGAAAGAACCGGGTCAACAAAGAAGGCAAAGGCTGTCCGCCGAGGGCACTATCAATGACGATCTTCAGCGGAACGGGATAAAGAAGAGTCAACGGAAGTGACAAAAGACTAAGGCCGCTGATCATTGCCAAATGCGGCCAATACGGGCGCGACTGGGCCAGCGCGCGTAGCAGGACGGACAACTTCCGGGGCGAATTTACAGAGGAGACCACTTTTGCCAACGCGAGTACCGAATGGGCTCAACATACTCGGGGTACTTAGCTGGCACAAGAGGTTTTGTACGCCTGCTTGTGCCCTTAGTACCTCTAGGGAAAAAGAGCAACCAAGTCGTTGCAGGAGGGAAAACAATGATCCGGGTGAAGGGCCGCCAGATCTTCAAAGCGATAAACTCCGGTGCTGAGGGAAATAATGCGAGCATTGACCTGGCGCGCGGCCCGGATGTCATCGGGTGTATCACCGACAAAACAAACACTCGCGTACTCGCCCAGGTGCTTGCGAGCCTCTGAAACGGCCTGCGCGAAGATATCGGCGCGAGTTTCACATTTATCGCCAAAGCAGCCGAACGAAAAGAATTCGCGCAACCCTGCTGCCGAGATCTTGTGCCATCCGACAATTTCCAGATTTCCGGAGGCTACGCCCAGTAACTTCTTCTGATGGCGGAATCTTGTGAGCAGTTCCGGAATGCAGGGACAGACCTGAGGCTGAAGTGCTGCACAGTTTGCGGCGACCTCGCGACAAACTGTGGCCAGCGCGGTGGGCAGCCGGTCCTCGAAGTGGGATCCGATGATTCCGCAGCGCTCCAGCGCCATTCTTAAAATGGCGATGTCGGTTTTCCCGTGATAGGGAAGACCCTCGATGGTGGTGTCCACGCCGTAAACTTCCAGCATGGCCTGATGCAGGCCGTTCCAGTGCACCAGGTCTTTTGTGACCAGCAGAGTTCCGTCGATGTCGAAAATATAAGCATCAGCGCTGAGGACCTGTGGCAAATTCTGGCTGCTGCCCAATTCATGGTCGCTCAGCATAGGAGTATCCGCGTATTGGATGCGCAACTCACAATTCCGCTCGCCGCTGCCTCGTAGCTCGTACAGGGCATGAACTCACAAACTCAAGAAACAGCCCGATTGTGGCATGGTTGCGGCGCCCACTAGACTCAAAGGGTAAACCACTCAGGAGGAGCAGAGTTCCTATGTTGAGCTTCAAACATGTTTTTGATGGCGTGATTCTAGTAGGTTTAGCGGGCGGGTTGGTGTGCATGGCGCCCGCACAGACAAATTCATCTTCCATGCCAGGCTCAGGCGGCAATGCTGCGCAGATGACCCAATCAGAAAAGACGTTCGTCAAAAAGGCAGCGGAAGGTGGCATTGCCGAAGTAGAGCTGGGCAAATTGGCGACGGAGAAGGCTGCCAGCCCGGAAGTGAAGCAGTTCGGGCAGCGCATGGTCGATGATCATAGCAAGGCGAACGATCAATTGAAGCAGATCGCGCAAAGTCAGGGCATCACCCTGCCGACTCAGCCCAGTGCATCCCAGAAGGCCGAGAAGGAAAAACTTTCGAAATTATCGGGTCAGCGATTCGATAAAGCTTACATGGCGACTATGCTCGAAGATCATAAAGAAGACATCGCCGAATTCCGGCACGAAAGCAGATCTGGCAAAGATGCCCCGATCAAAGACTTTGCCCAGCAGACTCTCCCAACCCTGGAAAGCCATTTGAAGGATGCGGAGAGCATCGCGCCCAAAGAAGGCGTTCAAACCAGTTCAGCCCGTCAGCAGCAGGCACCGATGACAAAGTAATCAGAACCCGATCTCGGGGATAAGAGGATGATGAGACGACAGGCTGTCATGCTTGGCCAGGTGACGTGAGAGGATAGCGAAACACGGAGGGAAACGCTAAACCGCAACGGTGACGGATGTTTCTGTGCGCGTGACGGGACGGTATAGGGTGTCGCGTTCGATGGGTTCGCGGCCGGCTTCGCGGATCAACCTGAGCAGGTCCTGGCGGCGCATGCCTTGAGGAGTGGTCGCACCGGCATCGTGATAGATTTTTTCTTCCACGACAGTTCCGTCGATGTCGTCGGCGCCAAAACGCAAGGAAATCTGCGCGATTTTCGCGGTCATCATCTGCCAATAGGCTTTAATGTGCGGGAAGTTGTCCAGCACCAAGCGGCTGACAGCAATCTGCTTGATATCGAGCATGCCGGTGGTTTTCGGCAAATGTTGTAGCGGCGTATTGTCGGGATGGAAGGCCAGCGGAATGAAGGTTTGGAATCCGCCGGTTTCGTCCTGCAGGGCGCGCAGCTTCAGCAGGTGATCCACACGGTCTTCATCATTTTCGACGTGGCCGTACAACATGGTCGCATTCGACTTCAGGCCAATCTGGTGGGCGAGCCGGGCGGTTTCGAGCCACTGATCGCCATCGATCTTGTGATCGCAAATGATGTGACGAATGCGATCGGCGAAAATTTCGGCGCCGCCGCCGGGTAAGGAATCTACTCCAGCAGCTTTCAATTGCTCCAGTGTTTCGCGGATGGAAAGTTTCGCGCGCCGGGCCAGATACGCGACTTCGACCATCGTGAACGCTTTGAGATGGACTTGCGGAAAGCGCTGCTTCAGCCCGGAGATGAGATCGAGAAAATATTGGAAAGGCAGATCGGGATGCAAGCCGCCGACGATGTGGAATTCTGTGACCGCTTCGTCATATCCGGATGCGGCTGTCTGGAAAGCTTCTTCCAGAGCCATCGTGTAGGCGCCGGGCGTGTCCTTCTTGCGGCCGAACGCGCACAAGCGGCACGCCGCCACACAAACATTCGTAGGATTCAAATGTCGATTGACGTTGAAATAAGTCCGGTCGCCATGCAAGCGCTCGCGAACGTGATTGGCGAGCCAGCCGACGGCGAGGATGTCAGCGGTGCGATACAGATTCAGCGCATCGTCACTGTTCAGGCGTTCGCCGGCCAGGACCTTGTTGTGGATCGGGCGGAGCCGCGCGTCATCCGTCTGAAATGGGTGCACCGCCGCTGGCATGCTTTTGATGATATCTCAGGCGGCGCGTGAAAGTCACAGCGCGGCACATTTCGGAGTCGGTTAGATATACAAGGAAGCGAGCCAAACGCGCGGTTCTTGTGTCGCAAAGAGCGCGACACTTCGCGCGGCTCGCCCAGATCCCTCGCGGCGCAAAAGAGGCTTGCTCGGGATGACAAACGAATCTGCACTGCTACTCCGATTCCGGCTCAGCTTGACAAACTTCGGTTTTCAATCATAATGGCCGACCAAGGGGAGGCACTATGGCCAAACGCATTCTTCTTGGTGGAATCCTCGGCGGGGTTGCGATGTTTCTCTGGTCATCCGTGGCGCACATGATCCTGCCGCTTGGACAGGCGGGCATTAAAGAAATTCCGAACGAGCAACCGGTTTTGAGCTCGATGCAGGCCGGATTAGGCCAGGCGTCTGGTCTTTACATGTTTCCAGGCATGGGCGTGGGGCCGGACGCCAATCGGCAGCAGAGGAACGAAGCGATGAGAGATTACGGACAGAAGCTGGCCGCGAATCCTTCCGGGCTTCTAATCTACCACCCGCCCGGTGCACCGGCGTTGACCGGAGGCCAACTCATGACCGAGTTTCTAACCGAGTTTGCTGAGGCTTTGTTGCTGGCTTTCCTGCTGGCCCAAACTCGCGCCACGACATTCGGTTCGCGCATAGGCCTGGCAATCGTCATTGCCCTTGTCGGCGTTATCACCACCAACGTTCCTTATTGGAATTGGTATGGATTTCCGCTGAGCTATACCCTTCCCTATGCGTTCACGCAGATCGTGGGCTATACGATTGCCGGAATCGTCGCGGCTTCATTTTTGAAAACACAGGCGCCACAGGCGGCAGCGGCCCGAGCCTGAGAAACGGGTCAGTTTAAAAGAAAACAGCATGGTCTCCTCCAGCGAAGCAGCAGTCGGGATCCCTACCAAGCCAGCATCTCTAAAGCCGACGAAGGGGATTCTTCCCGTATGCTGGAGGGAATCCCTCGCAGGGCCTGCGCGATCGTCGAGATGCAAGCGATCTTTCGACTGCACGTTTCAATTCGCAAGGCGAATTGAAACGCTCCGCTCAAGATGACAAGGACGTTCGTTCGGCCCGAAATCGCCAGAGAATCGTCAGCCTCGCGTTGAACTGATCAAACGGTCGGCCGCGAGGAAGATAAAAAATACAACGGAGATCACACCGTTCATGGTGAAGAAAGCTGCGTTCAGCTTGGACAAATCGTGAGCTGAAACCAGTGAATGTTCGTACGCAAGAAGCAGCGCAACTGCGGCCACGCCAGCGATTGCCAATTTGCCAAGCCCGAATACGCCGATCAGACTAATCAAAAGCAGCAGCATCATGATGTGAAAGGTGCGCGCCACCCATAGCGATTTGCTGATCCCGAGATAACGAGGGATGGAATGCAGACCGGACTGGCGGTCAAAGTCATAATCCTGGCAGGCATAGAGCACATCGAATCCGCCCCCCCAGAAAGTAACTGCTGCGGTCAAGAGCAGAATTCGGGGGTCCAGCGAGCCGCGAACCGCGATCCAAGCTGCTGATGGCGCGATACCCATGGCAAAGCCCAGGACCAGATGAGACCATCGCGTGAACCGCTTGGTGTAGGAATAGAGCAAAAGTATCGCGAGCGCGAGCGGCGACAAAATGAACGATAGGCGGTTCAGCTGGGAAGCAGCGATAACGAACAATGCACACGAAACGGCCACAAACGTAGCGACGAAGGCGGGAGTCAGGGCACCGGTGGGCAAAGCTCGCGTGCGCGTTCGCGGATTGGCGGCATCGATGGAGGCGTCGGCCAGCCGGTTGAATGCCATTGCGGCCGATCGAGCAGACACCATTGCGATGATGATCCAGGTAAGCGCGTGGGCGGAGGGCAGGCCGTTCGCGGCTAGCATTGCGCCACAAAGGGCAAACGGAAGCACGAAAACCGAGTGCTCCCATTTGATCATTTCCAGAGTGACGCGCAGATTGTGAAGGACCGGCACAGGAAGATTCTAAAGGATGAACAGCAATTCAGATTTCGACACGGTTTACCAACCCTCCGGGTATCCTTGGCCGCCGATCAACGGCACGAAACGGCATCCCTCTAAAATCTCGACTACCGGTTCACCGTTCAGCTTTCGCACTAACTGCAACGCCTGAGCATGCGATGGACCGACAGGAATGACCATGCGCCCGTTCTCCGCGAGCTGCTCGAACAAGGCCGGAGGAACGTCCGGCGCGGCCGCCGATACGACGATCGCGGTAAATGGAGCATGCTGCGGCAAGCCCTGACTACCGTCAGCCACCACCAAATGAACATTTCGATAGGCAAGCTCGGCCAGAACCCGTTCTGCGGAAGCAGCCAGTGAGGCGTGCCGTTCGACCGAATACACTTCGGCCGCAAGTTCCGCCAGTAAAGCTGTCATGTAGCCGGATCCGGTTCCGATCTCCAGCAACCTTTCCGATCCAGTCAGAGATAATGCTTGCAGCATAATGGCCACGATGTAAGGTTGCGAGAGTGTCTGGCCTTCTCCGATGGGAACGGGGTGGTCCTCATAAGCCTGATCGCGATATTCTTCGGCGACGAACAGGTGGCGGGGAACGTGGGCCATGGCGGCGAGCACGCGCTGATCAGAAATTCCGCGGGCGCGCAATTGAGTAGCGACCATCAACTCGCGCTGCGCTACGAATTTTCCGGCATCGTTCTCGGGGCTCACGGATGTCAATAAAAGCATACAGCGAAGTCTTTGCGGAAGATGTGTGCGCGAATCTTATCGCCGGGTTAAGCATCTTGTCTTGTTGTAATCACAGAAGGAAATATCGTGTGACTGAAGCAACTCGCTTAGCCCCGGGATGGCCGGGAATTGAGCCGCGCTGGACCTCCAGCGCGAAGACTGGCGTAGGCACCTCACTTAGCCTCAACAGCAGAGTTTGGTTCACTACCAGTCACGGCATTTTGGACGAGGTCTACTACCCGCGAGTCGATCAGGCATGCACCCGCGATCTGGGCCTGATCGTGACGGACGGGGAGAGTTATTTCTCGGAAGAAAAGCGCCGTTGCAAGTTCGAAAATATGCCGATCGAGCCCGGCATCCCTGCCTATGAACTGATCAACACCGAATTGCAAGGACGTTACCGCATCGTGAAGGAGGTCCTGACCGATCACTATCGCAACGTGGTTTTGCAGAGAATTCGCTTTTTCCCGCTGATGGGTAGCCTCTCGGATTATCGCCTTTACGCGCTGCTCGCTCCGCACCTCGGCAACGGCGGCGCGCATAATACCGGCTGGATAGGCGACTACAAGGGCGACGCGATGCTATTCGCTGAGCGCCACGATGCTGCCCTGGCATTGGGTTGTTCCGCTCCGTGGCTGACGAGATCTGCAGGTTTCGTGGGGTCTTCGGATGGTTGGCAGGACCTGTCACAGCATTTCCGCATGACCTGGGAATATGAGCGCGCGGAAGATGGGAACATCGCTTTGACGGGGGAAATTGATTTGGCGGCCTGCCAAGGGGATTTTGTTCTGGCCCTCGGTTTTGGGAGCATTTGGACGCAAGCCGGCCAGCAGGTTCGTTCCAGCCTGCATGAGCCATACGAATACTTGCGTAAACAATACGTCATTCACTGGAAAGAGTGGCAGGAGAAGTTGCTCAAACTGGATGAACCAGTGCGAGAAAAAGACCTGTATCGCGCAAGTATGGCGGTCTTGCGATCGCACGAGTCCAAGGATTTTCTTGGCGGCGTCATCGCGAGCCTCTCGATTCCGTGGGGGTTCAGCAAGGGCGATGAGGATCTGGGCGGATATCATCTAGTTTGGCCGCGGGATCTGGTGGAGACGGCATTCGCGTTTCTTGCCGCGGGCGCGAAGGGAGATGCGGTTCGCGTCCTTCGTTATCTGGAATCAACGCAGGAAGCGGATGGTCACTGGGCCCAGAACATGTGGCTGGATGGGCGCCCTTACTGGCTTGGTCTGCAGATGGATGAAACCGCGTTTCCCATTCTTCTGGTGGATTCTTTGCGCCGAAACGCGCCGGTGGAACTGGGAGACCTGAACCGGTGGTGGACATTGGTTCATCGCGCCGCCAGTTTCATAGCCCGCAATGGGCCGGTCACTCAACAGGACCGCTGGGAAGAGGACGCAGGCTATTCGCCGTTTACCCTGGCGGTCGAAATTGCCGCGCTTCTGGCGGCAGGAGACCTCGCGGAAGCCGTTGGAGAAACCGCCATGGCGGCGTATATCCGGGACACCGCCGATCGCTGGAACGACAATATCGAGCGCTGGACCTATGCCATGAACACGGACCTAGCGCAAACCGTCGGGGTGGAGGGTTACTATGTGCGGATCGCTCCGCCGGTGACGGAATCTGCGGCATCGCCATTGCAAGGCTTCGTGCCTATCAAGAACCGGCCTCCGGGGCAAAGTTATGACGCGGCGGTGCATCTCATCAGCCCGGACGCTTTGGCATTAGTCCGCATTGGATTGCGAGCGCCAGACGATCCGCGGATTCTGAACACGATTAAAGTGATTGACTCCATCCTGCGCGTGAAATTGCCGCAAGGCTACTGCTGGTACCGCTACAACGGCGACGGCTACGGTGAGCATGAAGATGGCTCGCCATTTGACGGTAATGGAATTGGCCGCCCCTGGCCGTTGCTAGCTGGAGAGCGCGCTCATTACGAGTTAGCTGCGGGCCGACCGCGGGCCGCGGAAGAACTGCTGAAGGTGATGGAGTTCTCGACAGAGGGCGGGCGGCTGCTGCCAGAGCAAGTTTGGGATAAGGCCGATATTCCCGAGCGGGAATTATTCCAGGGAAAACCCACGGGCTCTGCCTGTCCGCTGGTGTGGGCGCACTCGGAATACATCAAGCTTCGGCGATCGCTTCGCGACGGAAAAATCTTTGATCAGCCGCCCCAGCCGTATCAACGTTATGTGGTCGAAAAACGTAAGTCGGCGAACGCTGGCTGGCGCTTTAACAACAAGGCCAGAACGATTCCGCAAGGCAAAGACCTGCGCATCTCGCTGCCTGAGCCTGCTTTGATCCATTGGACTTTCAATAACTGGAACACCACCCGCGATAGCGATACGGTCGACACAGGACTCGGCTTGCATGTAGTCGACCTGCCGTGTCATGTGCTGGAGGCGGGCCGGGAGATTGTGTTTACGTTTTTCTGGAAGAACCAGCATCGGTGGGAAGGGACAAATTTTGCCGTCATTGTAGGTGGCCCTTCCTAGGCAGAACTTATGCCGCAGCGCGCACGGAAAACTGAACACCTGGATTCGCGCTCCACCCTGCATTTTCTGCAGGAACTCCTGGCCGACTATCATCCTCGCGATTTCGCAATCGAGTTTTGGGATGGGCAGCAATGGCCTCCCGAGAGCAACCAGTTTCGCCGATTCACGTGGAAAATCAACGATCCCAGCGCACTGCGCAGAATCCTGACTTCGGCTAACGAACTCTCCTTAGGCGAAGCCTACATTTATGGTGACTTCGATATCGATGGTGATCTGGAGGCGATTTTTCCTCTTGCAGATTATTTTCTAACTAAGCGCTGGGGAATAAAGGACAGGCTGCATTTCGGCAGGCGGCTTCTGAACCTACCGGGCCATTCGCATGGGAAAAGCGCGCCCCACTTACACGGAAACCTTCATTCTCAGAACCGCGATCGCGCGGCGGTTACTTATCATTACGATCTGTCCGACGAATTTTATGCGCTCTGGCTGGACCGAAACTTGGTTTACTCCTGTGCGTATTTTCAGCGACCGGATGATGATCTGGACACCGCGCAGGAACGGAAGCTCGACTACATCTGCCGCAAACTACGCCTCAAACCTGAAGAGCGGTTACTGGATCTTGGCTGCGGCTGGGGTGCCTTGATCACTCATGCCGCGCGTAGTTATGGCGTGCACGCTCGAGGAATTACGCTAAGTGAACATCAGTTTGATTTCGCACGAAAACGTATTCAGCGGGAAGGACTCTCGGACCGATGCGAAATTCGGCTCCTCGATTATCGCGACCTTCAGGAAGGAGGGTGCTATGACAAGCTGGTGAGTGTCGGCATGGTCGAGCATGTGGGCGAGTCCAAGCTGCCCGAGTATTTCGAGCGTGCATTTCAGGTGTTGCGGCCTGGCGGAGTCTTTTTGAATCACGGTATCGGACGGCCCGGCAATCGGCCCGCTTCGCGGGAAACCACTTTCACCGACGCCTATGTCTTCCCAGACGGCGAATTGGTCACCATCGCGCATATGCTCGATGTCGCGGAAAAATGCGGCTTCGAAGTACGAGATGTCGAGAATCTGCGCGAGCATTATGCGCTAACCTTGAGCCACTGGCTTCGCAGGCTCGAATTGCATGCGGGCGAGGCCCGGCAACTTACCGATGAAATCAAATATCGGATATGGCGGTTGTATCTCGCCGGATCCTGGCACTTTTTTCGCAGCGGAAAATTGGATATCTACCAGAGCTTGCTGATCAAAGCCGACCAAGGCAAGAGCGGATTGCCGCTGACCCGGCAGGATTGGTATCGCACATAGAAAGGCCCAGCAGGCCGAAACCACAGGAGCCATAGCGGTGGTTTTCTGGCTCCGTGACCGCGAAATGCATAGATCCTTCGTCGCTATATCCTTCGCAAGCGAAGGACATCTGCTCCTCAGGATGACAACTGAGAGAAGGTCCGCAAAGAGGGCGTAGTTTTCCGAAACTATCAACCGCAAACCTCTAAAATCCACAAGTTCTGCACAGATGCTATATTCCCTTCAGCCCTGCTCTGGCTCACAATCCTCCTATCTCCATGGCCAATCCTGGTGACTTCGCCTATACCGTCAAACAACAGGCGGACATTGTGCGCATTGTTGGCGACTACGTAAAGCTGAAGAAGGCGGGCGCGCAAAATTATTCGGGCCTTTGCCCATTTCATGGCGAAAAAACACCGTCTTTTTCCGTTCACGCCACACGACAGTTCTATCACTGCTTCGGGTGCGGCGTTTCCGGCGACGTGTTCAGCTTCGTGCAAAAAATCGAGAACATCACCTTCCCGGAGGCAGTCCGGGCTGTTGCTCAGAAGCTCGGGATCCCGCTACCCAAAATCACTTTCAGCACGCCGGCAGAAGCAGAGCAAGCGAAGCTGCGAACAGTTCTGCTCGACATACACACTCGCGCCTGTGAGTTCTTCCAGGAGCAGCTGAAACGCCCGGAAGGGGCGCATGCCCGCGAATACCTTACCGGGCGCGGACTGACGGAAGAAATGATCAAAGGCTTTCGCATTGGCTATGCGCCGGAGTCGGGTTTCTTGCTTCGGGACCGCCTGCGTGCCGATTGTGATGAAAAGACGCTGCGGGAAAGCGGGCTATTCTCGTGGAAGCAAGCGGATGACGTTCCGAATAAATCGGCAAACGACCAACGACCGCCGGCGGCTGCCATCTATTCCAAGTTCCGGAACCGCATCATGTTTCCCATCGCCAATGAGAGCGGGCGCGTGATCGCTTTCACAGGCCGCACGCTTTCGACCGACGACAAGGCCGGTCCCAAGTACCTCAACTCACCGGAGACCGCCATTTACTCCAAGTCGCGGGTTTTGTTCAATCTCGACCGCGCAAAAGAGGCGATTCGCGAGCTCGATTACGCGATCCTGGTCGAAGGTCAAATGGATTGCATTTCGGTATACGCGGCGGGCTTTCACAATGTGATCGCGAGTTCAGGCACGGCTTTCACCGAGTTGCAGGCCAAACTGCTCGGCCGGTTCAGCAAGAATGTGGTGGTGAATTTCGATCCCGATACCGCTGGCGCCAAAGCAACCGAGCGCACACTCGGCCTGCTGGTACAGGAGGAGTTCCAGATCAAGGTGTTGACTCTTGAAACCGGACTTGATCCTGATCTATTCATCCGCCGCAAAGGGAAAGCAGCTTACGCCGACGCATTGCGGAATTCCCAACCCTATTTCTCCTATTTGATCGACCGCGCCCGTACGCAATTTGCCGTGCGCAGCGCGGAAGGAAAGGTGAAAGCGGTCAATTATCTGCTTCCCCACATTCATCAAGTACCCAGCCGAATTGTTCGGGACGAACTCGCGCACGAAATCGCACAAAAGCTGGGCATAGATTCAGCCGTGTTGCGGCAGGAACTGAAGCACGCCGCCATCCATCGTTCCTCAGGAACCCTGAAAGCGCCCACGGAAGCCCAGATCACAGATGCCGAGAAAATCTTCATTCGCGCTCTTACCTCGGCTCACGAAATGCAGACCGCAGAGGACCGCCGCTCGGCGCGAGATGGGGCCGAAGATGAGTTCGATCCAGCGCGCCAGGCGCATTTTGCGCTAAGCAGCGAGCAGCTTCACGCCGGATTAGCGATGGAGTCACTGATCCAGACTTTGCTCGATCACCAGGGCGCCGATCCCCTGTCACTTTCGTTGACGGATTCCGACCGTAACCTGTTGGCTTCGATTCTCATGAAAGATGACGAGGAACTTACGGCAGAGAGGCTGGACGGCGCAACCCGCGCCCTGCGCCGAATTCAGCTCAGAAGAAAGCTGGAACATATTCAGCGCGAGTTGCAGGCGCAGCGAAGGCACGAACCAGCCCATTTACAGGCTTTATTGCAGGAGAAAGTGCGCTTGAAGCGGGCGCTCATGGATCCGGGGTTGCTGGAGGGTGGCTCAAATCCGCCTCCAGCATGAGGTCCGGCTTGAAACTTTGTACACTGTTTCGCCATCTAACTTATTAACAGGTAGGAACATAGGGCAGCGGTAGCAGTCTGGCGGGCGGCGATGGGCATGGTCATCAGCGGATGATCATGCTATACTCTGAAAGTTTGCGTAGGCGCGGCGTCCGTCACCTTACGTTCCCACCAATTCCAAATACGTTTTGACGTCCCCCAAAGGACGAATCGAGGAAATCCGTCTTGGCTCTTGACGATAAGTACGAAGACATTAAAAAGCTGATCGATACGGGAAAAGAAAAGGGATATTTGACCTACGATCAGGTCAACGACCTGATCCCGCACGATGTGCACTCTCCCGAGGATCTCGATGATCTGCTGACTACCATCGGCACGCAAGGTATCGATGTGCTGGAGGGGCCGAAAATGCCTTCTTCCGCACTCGACAAGAAGTTTGACGAAGAAGAGATGGGCGAGGATGTCGAGCTTGACCTCACGCCCGGCGCTCTGGAAAAGACCAATGACCCGGTCCGCATGTACCTGCGGGAGATGGGCACGGTTCCCCTGCTGACGCGTGAAGGGGAAGTGGAAATTGCCAAGCGCATCGAACGGGGCCAACTCCGCGTCCTGAAAGCCCTGTCGCGCTCGCCCATCGTGATCAACGAGCTGCTTGCCATGGGCGAGGACCTGAAAAAGGGCGTCCGATCGATCAAGGAAGTGGTCACCTTCGATGAAGAAGAAATCACCGATGAGATCCTGCAAAACCGGCTGAAGGAATTCACCGGCAAAATTGACGAGCTCGCCAAGGCCTACAAGAAAGTTCCTGTTTTCATGGAGAAGCTGGCCAGCTTCAACCAGAAGAAGCAGCCGAAGCACTATCGCCGCCACCGGCTGAATCTGGCTCGCGGAGTGGTCAACGTTTCGCTTTGCGTGCGGAACCTGGGTTTCACCAACACTGAACGCAAACGTTTGATCGACCGGGTGAACAAGACGGTCGATACGATGCGCTCCCTGGATCGACAGACCCAGAACCTGGAAAAGAAAGCCGAAGCCACTCGCAATGAAGACCAGCGGAAGGAGTATCGCCGCCAGGCCCGGGCGATTCATGCCGAACTGGAAAAGCTCGAACAGGAAGCCGGCGTCTTATTCCTAGAACTGAAGCGCACGCAGCGCGAGATCATCCAGGGCGACATGGATGCAGAACAAGCGAAGCGTGAGCTCATCGAGGCTAACCTTCGCTTGGTGGTTTCCATCGCCAAGAAGTACACCAATCGCGGCCTTCAGTTCCTTGATCTCATCCAGGAAGGCAATATCGGCCTGATGAAGGCCGTGGACAAGTTCGAATACCGGCGGGGATACAAGTTCTCCACCTATGCCACGTGGTGGATTCGGCAGGCTATCACTCGCGCCATCGCCGATCAGGCGCGCACGATTCGTATTCCTGTGCACATGATCGAAACGATCAACAAACTGATTCGCACATCTCGGCAGCTGGTTCAGGAACTGGGGCGCGAGCCGCTGTCGGAAGAGATTGCAAAGCGGATGGATATTCCGGTCGCCAAAGTGCGCAAAGTACTGAAAATCGCACAAGAGCCCATTTCTCTCGAAACTCCGATAGGCGAAGAGGAAGACTCGCATCTGGGCGATTTCATTGAGGACCGAGCCGTGGTATCGCCGGCAGAGGCCGTCATCAACGTTAACCTGAAAGATCAAACTTCCCAGGTCCTTCGCACGCTGACCCCACGCGAAGAGCGGGTCATCAAGATGCGTTTTGGGCTTGAGGATGGCAGCGAGCACACGCTGGAAGAAGTCGGCCAGTCGTTCGCGGTGACTCGCGAGCGCATCCGCCAGATCGAAGCCAAAGCTCTGCGGAAGCTGCGCCATCCTTCCCGCTCTCGCAAGCTGCGCGCATTTATGGATGGAGTCAGGGACTAGGGAGAATTCAGAAGTAAGAATTCAGAAGTTAGAAGTAAGAATGCAGAATTGGGCGCGAGCAATCGCGCCTTTCTTATTCGAAACCGGCAGCGAAAAAGTGAAAGCTACGGGAATTCAGAAGTCAGAAGTTAGAATGCAAAATGTAAGCGTAGAGGGCGGATAAGGACGCGAATCAGGGACAAGCTGGCTTTCGTGTTAATCCCCGCTAACTTCTGCATTCTGACTTCTAACCTCTAACTTCGGAATTTTTCCGGCTTTTCCTTTTCTTTCCACAAAGAACTTTCGTCGTCCACAGTTTCTGCACAGTAGAACTGAAATCTCTTATTGCGAGGATTCGTGAATTCAAGCAAAGTACCGCCATCGCATACGTGGATGTCTTGAAAGCTCTGCCATGAATTGCTGAACGGCTGGCGGTTGCCGGCGGTTCTCGAGGGTGAATCGCCGGAAAGGTTTCCAAAAACGTGTCATGGCGCGTTGCGGATCCCTGGGCGTTGCGGCCTCCTCAAAAGTCCTCCTCAGGAAGGGCTGAACCGATGGCCGAAGCAATGCTGCTGGCATATTTTGCAGGCTAGACCTGCAGGATACGCTGGGGAGTTGAGAAACGAACGTTTCAATACGCGGTTTCGATAACTCTCCCATGGTGCGGTGACTCGGCAGGCTGGGAACATCTCACGAGCAATGTGGCTCCGGTGGCTGGCCGGAGCCGCATCTGTTTTTGGCGGGCTGCTTGAGATTCGTTTTTTATTCGCCTATACTTCATTTTGTGTTATCCCCGCAAAATCGCGGTCGCTCCCGCTGGGATTTCTCCGCTGTTTTCCAAAGTTGCCACTGCTCTTCCACAACAAGATTCGGAGTAAGATCGCGCTCGCACCGCACGAAAAATTCTCCTGAAAGAGCTGCTCTCGTTGGCCACCACTGATTACAGTCTCGCGCGCACATTACCGGCAAACGTCGAGGCTGAGCGATCCATTCTCGGTGCTATTCTTCTCGACAACCTTGCCTACAACCAGGCTGCCGAACACCTCAAGCCGGAAGACTTCTCGCTCGACTCGCATCGCAGGCTTTATTCACGCATGATCGATCTGGCCGAGTCCTCCCGGCCCATCGACATGATCACGCTGGTGGAGGAACTGGAGCGCCGAAAGGAACTGGAATCCATCGGGGATGTGGGCTACGTCTCCGGCTTGGTCGACGGCGTTCCTGACCGCCCCAGCATCGAGCATTATGTCAAGATTGTTCGCGATAAAGCGCTGCTCCGCGGGCTCATCAGCGCCGCCAATGCCGCGATTGCACGAGCTTCCGACGAAAGCGATGCTGCCGAGGAGATCCTCAATGACGCGGAAGCCGCCATCTTTCAGCTTTCCGAAAAGCGCATCGGCCGCGGATTCCTCGGCGTGCAGGAGATCGTAAAGGAATCGTTTGGCTCGGTCGATGCGTTGCTCCAGCGCGGACAGCGGATCACCGGACTTGCGACACACTACACCGATCTGGATGAGATGACCAGCGGACTGCAAAAATCCGACCTGGTGATCATCGCCGCCCGGCCCTCGATGGGCAAAACAGCATTTGCTCTGAACATCGCGGAAAACGCCGCGATTGAAGATAAGAAGGTTGTTGGAGTGTTCTCGCTGGAAATGTCCCGCGAGGCGCTTTTGCTGCGCCTGCTCTGCTCTCGGGCGCGGGTCGACTCGCACAAGATGCGAACTGGGTCGCTATGGCGAGATGACATGAGCAAAGTGGTTCATGCGATGGAAGAGCTGGCAACGGCTCCCATCTTCATCGACGACACACCCGGCATTGCGCTGAGCGAAATGCGCGCCAAGGCGCGGCGCCTGATGCAATCTCAAGGCAAGCTCGATCTCATTATTGTGGATTACCTGCAGCTCATGTCCGGCGGCGGCAAGCGTTACGAGAATCGAACCCAGGAGGTCTCGGCCATCTCGCGGGGATTGAAAGCGCTGGCGAAAGAATTAATCGTTCCCGTAATTGCTTTGTCGCAGCTCAGCCGCGCTCCTGAAAGCCGCGGTGGAGACCATCGGCCGCAACTCGCAGATCTGCGAGAGTCCGGGTCGATCGAACAAGATGCTGACGTGGTGGCGTTTATCTTCCGCGAAGAAGTTTACAAGCCCGACGATCCCGAGCTTCAGGGCTGCGCTGAGCTCATCATTGCCAAACAGCGCAACGGCCCGACCGGCAGAGTGAGTCTCGCTTTCCTCAAGAACTCGACTCGTTTCGAGTCGCGGCTGGATGGGGGCATGGAACCCTCCGACTAGAACCAGTCTTTCGAAGCGTCAAAGATCGAAGCCAACAGCCTGTGGAAAATCCTGTGGAACGCAACATTTCTAGCCAGCAGACCCCCTTTACCGACCGTACGGTCGGCCTATTCCGTGAATCAGGTCATTGCCTAAGTCACACAGCCGTGTGATCTTACTCACCACCTTGCCGGATGGCTTCCGGGTGGACAGCTGCGGTCATGATTTCTTGCAACTTGGAGATTTGCACATACAGGAGGGCATGTACTTCGACCTAAGGGTGTGGAGTTAAGCCGGGAAACGGCTTCCTAAAACCTCAAGCAGGAGTTCTTAGGCTCAGAATTAACCGTGGGCTGGAGAGGATTAGAAAGGCATTTCCTTGAGCAAAACATTCCCGAAGACAGTATCTCCAGGGTCTGGCAGGAAAGCGATCTTTCGACTTAACGTTTCAATTCGCAAAGCGAATCGAAACGCTCCGCTCAAGATGACAAAGCTTTTTGATTTAGACTTACGCACTACCTCTTTCCCGCGCCAGTTGCTGCCGAGGACATTGACCTATGAGATCTGCGGTTGTTTCGCTTGCATTTGTATTGCTATTGGGACCGGCTCTTACGGCTCAAACGGGCTCTCTGCTAATTGAGGACATGACTTGGACGGAGGTGCGGGATGCAATTGCCAGTGGCAAAACTACCGCGATCTACTACGCCGGGAGCATCGAACAGAACGGGCCCGGGGTGGCGCTGGGTAAGCACATGTTCATCGCCCATTACCTGGCCAGCAAAATTGCCGCCCAACTCGGAAATGCTCTCGTCTATCCCACGATGCCGTTCGCCCCGACCGGCAACTGGGGCGTCACTGGGGCGGGTACGATTGATCCTGCGAAGAAGACGGGGCACATGCGCTATCCCGGCAGCGTCAATCTTTCTGAAGAAACTTTCGGCGCCGTCGCTCACGACGTGGCTTTGAGTGCCATATCAGCCGGCTTCAAAAATGTTGTGCTGATGTGCGACCACGGAGGGCCGGCGCAGTCCCAGCTGGCAAAAGTAGCGGAAGAGATGAACAAGGAGTGGGCGCCCAAAGGGATCCACGTTTACTACATTCCCGATCTGTACTTCAAAGAAAAAGAAGTTATGAGAGAGTACATGCGGAAGCACGGCTTGCCGGAGGACCAGCATGCGGGCACCGACGACACTTCGGAAGTCATGTATGTCGATGAGATGGTAAACGGAAAATCGCCGAAATGGATCCGTCCAGACAAATTGATCAACGGGCGAGATGGCGATGGAACGGGTGTCAGCGGCGATCAGACCAAAGCGACGGCGGATCTGGGCAAAATTTTTACCGACGCCAAGGTGGCGTTTGCAGTTGCGCAGATCAAGCAGCTGATTGCTTCCGGCAAGTAGAATCGTTCTCGATTGCGGCGATAAGAGCTGAACATTAACCGATGTGATTCCTATCACCTTCCCGCGTGAGCAAAAACACGTCCGGGTAACTAATCGTGACATACCATCCCCTCAGAGAATTCATGTCCTCAAGCCAGTTCGTCCGGCGAATTCAAGGGAGAGTAGTATGTCGACTTCGCGCAAGGGCTCCGATGCCTGGTACGTTTCGAACCGCTACAACGCGGAGGCAGCATGCAAGCATTGCGGCCGCGTCATTCGTCACGAACCCTGGTGCATCATGATCGACCCGCTGGTCCGTTATGCCTATGAAATCTTGGTTGATCCGAGCAAGTTGACGCTTACGGACGCGCTCATCCTGCATTCTCTGGGGGTAACATGGGGAGAAGCAGCTCGTTCGGCATGCGCTGAGCAGTGAGCTTGAAGGATTAGAATCGCGACCTTACCCGTTGTCTTCGCCGACCTTGAGAACTGCCAAGAACGCCTCTTGGGGAATATCTACGCGGCCGATACGCTTCATGCGCTTTTTGCCTTCTTTTTGTTTTTCGAGCAGCTTGCGTTTGCGGGTGATGTCGCCGCCATAGCATTTGGCCAAAACGTTTTTGCGCATCGCGGGAACAGTCTCGCGGGCAATAATCTTTGCGCCGACTGAGGCTTGAATAGCCACTTCGAACATCTGCCGCGGAATCAGCTCTTTCATTTTGGAGGCGAGTGCCCGTCCCCGGTCGTAGGCAAAATCCCGATGCACGATTACCGAGAGTGCATCCACCGGCTCACCGGCAACCAGAATATCCAGCTTCACCATGGGCGATTCCCAGTAGCCCGAGAGGTGGTAATCCAGAGATGCGTATCCGCGTGACACCGATTTCAGCCGGTCGTAGAAATCCAGAACGATTTCATTGAGCGGCAATTCATATTGGAGCATCACCCGGGAAGAACTTACGTATTCGAAACTTTTTTGCTTTCCGCGCTTCTCTTCGACCAGCGCGAGAATGCCGCCGACATATTCTTCATTGGTGAGAATCGTTGCGAGGATCACCGGCTCTTCGACTTTCCCGATCTCGCTTTGCGGCAACCAGCGCGAAGGATTATCGACCTCAACCATCTGACCATCGGTTTTCGTGATCTTGTAGCGCACGCCGGGGGCGGTCGTAATCAGATCAAGGTTAAATTCGCGCTCCAGCCGCTCCTGAATGATTTCCATGTGCAGGAGCCCCAGGAACCCGCAGCGGAAGCCGAATCCCAGCGCTGCCGAACTTTCCGACTCAAAAAAGAAAGACGAATCGTTCAGCCGCAATTTTTCCAGCGCTTCGCGCAATTGCGTATGCTCGTGCGCATCGACGGTGTACAGACCAGCAAACACCATGGGCTTGATGTCTTCAAAACCGGGCAGCGGCTCGAGCGCGGGATCGGTATCGCCGGTGATCGTGTCGCCAATTTTCGTATCGGCGACGTTTTTTATATTGGCAATCAGAAATCCCACTTCGCCGGCACGGAGTTCGTCGGTTTCAACCGGCTTAGGTGTGTGAACTCCCAGAGTCTCCACATCGAATACTCGCCCGTTCGACCACAGGCGGATTTTCTGTCCTTTGTGCAGCATTCCTTCGAACACACGCACCAGCACGATCACGCCGCGGTAGGGATCGAACCAGGAATCGAAAATCAGGGCCTGCAGCCGCCGCTCCGGATTGCCTTTTGGAGGCGGGACTCGCTTTACGATAGCTTCGAGTACATCGGGCACACCCTGCCCGGTTTTTGCGCTGATCTGGATTGCATCGGACGCATCCAGACCCACCGTGCCTTCAATCATTTCTTTGGTGCGCGAAATATCCGCGCTCGGCAGGTCAATTTTGTTGATTACGGGAATGATCTCGAGTCCGTGATTGATGGCTAAATAGGAGTTCGCCAGCGTTTGCGCCTCGACACCCTGCGAGGCGTCGACCACCAGGAGCGCGCCTTCGCACGAGGCAAGTGATCTCGAGACTTCGTAAGAAAAGTCGACGTGGCCGGGGGTGTCGATCAAGTTGAGCTGATAGGTCTGGCCGTCTTTGGCCGTGTACATCATGCGGACAGCGTGGGCCTTGATGGTGATTCCACGCTCGCGCTCCAGGTCCATGGAATCGAGCACCTGGGCTTGCATTTCGCGCGCGGTCAGCGCTCCGGTCAATTCCAGCAGCCGATCAGCCAGCGTGGATTTGCCGTGGTCAATATGCGCGATGATGGCAAAATTGCGGAGAAATGCGGCTTCCATGGTGAGAACAGCGTAAAGGTTATTTTAACAGGCGTTTCTCTGGGATGACTGACGCCGGCGAATTACGTCGGAAGAGCCCTCGTTCCTCGGATTGACTAATCCACAATCATTGCGCGTGCCGGAAGTAGTAAGATCGATAAAATTTTAGTTAAGATCAACAGCTGAGTGTAAGGAGCAGACTCGTGCGTCCCACGGCAATCACGTTTCGACGAACCTTTGTGATCCTCTTGACCACGTTGGCGTGGCTAAGCGCACATGCGGTGGCCGCGCAGGACAGTGCCACGCCGCAAGGGTCGCAACAAGCCGGACTGGCAGCCTGGCAGCAGGTGTACTCGGTGCTGACACATCCGCGATGCATGAATTGCCACACCGCGACTGACTATCCAGAACAGGGCGATGATCGTCATCGGCATTTATTCAACGTGGTGCGCGGGCCGGGCGGGAAGGGAGTGCCAGGGCTGAATTGCGCTACCTGTCACCAGGGCGCGAATGCCGACAGCACCGGAGTTCCGGGAGCGCAGAATTGGCACCTGGCCCCGCTTTCCATGAAATGGCAAGACACGAACGACAAAATCCTGCCCAGCGCTGATATCTGCAGATCCGTTTCTGGTCATTCCAAGGAGGCGGGCGGCGTTTTGCGCCACCATCAGCAAGAAGCGCTTGTGCTTTGGGCGTTCCAGCCGGGCCGGCGACGTGATGGCAGTGAACGCTCTGTGCCCCCACTCTCACATGAACAATTTGTTGCAGCCACACGGACATGGGTGGAAGCTGGCATGCCCTGTCCCTCGAATCCTTGAAATCGGAGGCTTGCATGCAAACTTATAGGCTGTCGGTGAACGGGCAATCGAAGGAAGTCAATGTCGATCCCAGCACTCCACTGCTTTGGGTGCTGCGCGAAGAATTGAAAATGACCGGGACCAAATATGGCTGCGGCATCTCAGCCTGCGGCGCCTGCACCGTGCACCTGGGGGGAATTGCCACACGGTCGTGTGTGGTTCCAGTGTCTCTCGTGGGCGATCGCCCGATCGTGACCATTGAAGGGATCGGCGGAGATCGCGTCGGCCGCGCGGTTCAGGATGCCTGGGTGTCAGAAGACGTTGTGCAATGCGGCTATTGCCAGAGCGGGCAAATCATGGCCGCAGTCGCTCTGCTCAAGAGCATCCCGAAACCAAACGACGCCAATATCGAAGCGTCGATGGGTGGCAATCTTTGCCGTTGCGGAACGTATGTGCGAATTCGCAAGGCGATCATGACGGCTTCACAGAAATTGGCGTAAGGGAGGGCGAACATGTCAGCTGCCAGCGTCATCCGCAAAGAATCAGGTCTCAGCCGTCGCAGCTTCTTGCGCGTATCGGCGACGGCTGCCGGTGGATTGATCGTATCGTTGTATTTCGATGCTCCACTGTTGGCGCAGCCAAAGCCGCCGGCCAAGATTTACCCGCCAGATGCATTCGTTCACATCAAGTCCGACGGCGCCATCGTCATTCAAGTCAATCGCCTGGAATTCGGGCAGGGAGTGCAGACAGCGTTGCCGATGGTTTTGGCTGACGAGATGGATGCCGACTGGTCGCGGGTCATCGCCGAACTTGCTCCCGCGGCTGACGTGTACAAAGACCCGGTTTTCGGCATTCAGATGGTCGGGGGGTCGGGCTCGATCGCGCACTCGTTTCAGCAATACCGGGAGCTGGGGGCGAAGACTCGCGCCATGCTGGTCGCGGCTGCCGCACAAAAGTGGCAAGTGCGGCCGGAGCAATGCCGCACCGAGGCCAGCGTAGTTCATGGGCCGAGCGGCCAATCCGCAACCTACGCCAGTCTTGCGGATGCAGCTGCGCACATCCCGGTGCCAGAACATGCGCCGCTCAAGAATCCCAGTGATTTTCGGCTGATCGGAAAAGACACCCGCCGATTGGATGGCCGCGCCAAGTGCGATGGCTCCATGAAGTTCGGCCTCGACCTCGATTTGCCCGGGATGAAAGTTGCTTTGGTGGCGCACCCTCCGATCTTTGGCGCGTCTCCCAAGTCCGTAGACGATAAGCAGGCCCGCAGCATACCCGGAGTTGTGGATATCTTCGAAATCCCGACTTTGAGCAAGGGAACGGCGATCGCCGTGGTCGCGGATAAATTCTGGACGGCCAAACAGGCGCGCGATCGCTTGCAAATCGAGTGGAATTTTGACGGGGTCGAAAAGGCCGACACATCGCGTATGTTGCAAGACTATAAGAAACTGGCCGCTACTCCTGGCAACGTTGCGGTAACTCGAGGAGATCTGAAGGGGCTGGAAGCAAGCAGCGAAAATGAGCGAATCGTCGCCGAATATGAGTTCCCCTATCTCGCGCATACTCCCATGGAGCCGTTGAACACCACAATCAGGTTTGACGGTGATCGGGCCGAGGTATGGGCTCCTTCACAATTTCAGACGCTCGACCAGATGGCGATTGCCGAGGTCCTCGGCCTTACACCTGACCGGGTCACCTTCCACACTGAAATGGCAGGCGGGGGATTTGGGCGAAGGGCAGTCCCCGATTCGCACGTGCAGCGCGAAGCGGCGGTGATTGCCAAGCGGTTTCAAGGCACTCCGGTAAAGCTGGTCTGGACTCGTGAGGATGATGTGCAAGGCGGCTACTACCGCCCGATGTATGTTCATCGAGTCGAGATTGCGCCGGGGCCGGATGGACTTCCTGCGGCGTGGCAGCATGTGATTGTAGGTCAATCCATCGTTGCGGGTACGCCATTCGCCGCGATGTTGATAAAAAACGGGGTCGATGCAACGGTCGTAGAAGGAGTTGCCGATACGCATTATCAAATTGCGAATTTCCGTGTTTCCGCTCATCAGCCAACCGTCAATGTTCCCGTGCTGTGGTGGCGTTCGGTCGGAAACACGCACACGGCTTTTGTTATGGAGACCTTGATTGATGAGCTCGCGACACGAGCGAAAATCGATCCCATTGCCTATCGCCGCAAACTTTTGAACCCGGAGGCAAAGACCCTGATTGCGGCACTCGATCTCATGGACGAGAAAAGCGCCAGTTGGCGAGGAAACTTGCCTCGGGGCCATGCCGTGGGAGTTGCCTGCCATGAATGCTTTGGAACCTGCGTGGCTTGCGCTGTAGATGTCTCCATCGAAAATCAAAGGCCGAAGATTCACCGAGTAACGGTTGCCGTTGGCTGCGGCACGGCGGTGAATCCGCTCACTATCGAAAGCCAGTTCCAGGCGGGCATGAGCTTCGGGCTTTCGCAGATTGTTCCCAGAGGAGCCATTACGCTTAGGGATGGCTACGTAGAGCAGAACAACTTTGATGGCTATACGCCACCTTACATATCGGACGCACCAATTGCGGTGGATGTCCACATCGTGCCAAGCGACGGGGCTCCGTCCGGATGCGGCGAGCCGCCGGTACCGGTAATTTCACCGGCAGTCGCAAACGCGCTCTCAAGATTGACGGGCAAGCGGTACAGGAGCTTGCCGTTGGTTACGATCTAATGCTGACCCGCTGAGGATCACGGGGAGAAACCTTCTCAAGAACGTTCCCGCGCGCAGCCGAGGCTCGAACCATCCCGTGCACTGCGCGGGTTCGGATGCGGCCGTTACACTTAAAAAAATTTCCGGGCTGACCCTGTGGTTTTTTGTCGCATCTAATGCGGAAAATCAGCTCGGCCTAATCACACCATGCGCACCTCGACACCAAGTTTTCGCCCGTTTGCAGCTGTAGGAGCGACACTTTTCGCGATCTCCCTGGGAATTTATCTCCTGAGTTGTTCCGGCGGCAGCACGAGCTCCAAGGGCTCGAGTCCCAGCTCGCCGTCGCAACCTTCCAGTCCATCGCAGCCAACTGCCAATAATTCCGTGCTCACTTACCATAATGATAACGGGCGCACGGGCCAGAATTTGAACGAGACGATTCTGACGACCAGCAACGTCAATCCATCGAGGTTCGGCAAGTTGTTTGGAATTTCTGCAGATGGGAGAGTGGATGCCCAGCCTTTGTATCTGCCGAACCTGAGCGTCTCCGGCCAAACGCAAAACTTGCTATTTGTGGCGACTGAGCATGGCAGCGTCTACGCATTCAATGCGGACACTGGAACACAGATCTGGCGCGTTTCCACTCTGCTCTCCGGGGAAACACCGAGTGATGACCACGGCTGCAGCCAGATCACCCCGGAAATCGGAGTAACCTCAACCCCTGTTATCGATCCAAAATCTGGTCCACATGGCACGATCTATGTTGTTGCGATGTCATTGGATGGTTCAGGCAAATATCATCAGCGGCTGCATGCGCTGGATGTGACCACGGGAGCAGAGGAACTTTCCGGGCCGAAAGAGATTCAAGCTTCATACCCTGGAACCGGCGACAACAGCTCGAATGGACAAGTAATCTTCGATCCCGGGCAGCAGGTCGATCGGCCCGGACTACTTCTGCTGAATGGGGTGATTTATACGAGTTGGGGATCGCATTGCGATTTCCGTCCCTACACCGGCTGGATCATCGGCTACAACGAAAGTACACTCGCTCAAACCAGTGTGCTGAACGTCACGCCGAATGGGAATGAAGGCGCCTTCTGGATGAGTGGCGCGGGCCCTGCGGCGGACTCCGCCGGGAATATCTACGCCCTCGACGCCAACGGCAGCTTCGATACCACGCTGAATGCACAAGGATTCCCGAACCAAGGCGATTTTGGCAATGCGTTTCTCAGGATTTCAACCACCAATAATCAACTTGCGGTTGCGGATTACTTCGAAATGACAAATCAGTCCGCCGAGAACTCAAGCGATATCGATCTAGGCTCCGGGGGAGCGTTGTTGCTGCCGGACCTGAAGGATGCTTCGGGTAATACGCGATATTTGGCGGTGGGCGCGGGCAAAGACAGCAACATTTATGTCGTCGATCGTACGGCGATGGGGAAATTCAATAGCAGTGCTAACAACGTCTATCAGCAGATTAATAGCGTTCTTTCCGGCGGCATGTGGTCCATGCCGGCGTACTTCAATAGCACCGTTTACTTTGGATCCGTCGGAAACAACCTTCAGGCATTTAGCATCAGCAATGCGCAACTGGGAACCAGCGCTTCGTCGCAGACGAATACGCAGTTCGAATATCCGGGCGCGACGCCCAGCGTCTCGGCAAACGGCACCAGCAATGCGATCCTCTGGGCCGCCGAGAACAGCGATCCCGCCGTTCTGCACGCCTATGACGCGACGAATCTCGCGACTGAGCTCTACAACAGTAGTCAGGCATCGGGAGGACGCGACCTGTTCGGCACCGGAAACAAATTCATCACGCCGACGATCGTCAACGGCAAAGTTTATGTAGGGACTACCAATGGGGTCGGGGTGTTTGGGCTGCTTCCATAGTCTGCATTTGCGGCCTCTCCACGGGGCAAACCCCGGCCGATCTCTTGAAACCGATCCAGTAGCCCTCCATCTAAACAGGTAGCAATTAAGGAGGGCGTATTGCGATGCCGCAGGCCAAAACCGAAGTCGATATCTTGATTGTGGGCGCCGGACCGGTGGGACTGTTTCTGGCCAACGAATGTGCCCGTCGAGGGCTGAGTTTCCGGATCGTCGAAACGAATGCGGGTCAATCAGAGCATTCCAAGGCGCTCGCCATTTTTCCTCGAACCATGGAAATCTTCGACATGGCGGGGGTCGTGTCCCCCTTTTTGAAGATACCCAATCGCGTCACCGAAGTTGCCATGATCGCGCATGGCCGCAAACTCGCCCATATGCAGTTTGAGCCGGACCAAAGCCCTTATGCTTTTGTGTCCATGGTTCCGCAGGACGTCACAGAAAAGCTGCTGGTTGAAGAATTGCAACGAAGAGCCGGAGTTCCTGAATACGAGACCACTTTCATTTCCGCAGAACAGCAGGGTAATTCCGTGGTTGCCGCTCTCAATCACAAAGGCGATCAGTCAGAATGCGTGGCTTCGTTCGTGGTGGGCTGCGATGGCGCGCACAGCGTAGTTCGTCACCTGTTGAATATTCCCTTTGAAGGCGCGGAATACAGCCCTTCCTACGCGCTGGCCGACATTGAGACCCATTCAACTCTCCCTAGCAACGAATTGCAGCTATGCCCGAGCGAATTCGGCCCGCTGGCCATTTTCCCGATGAGCGCGACGCGGCGGCGAATCGTAGCCACCGTGGACCAGGCGGAGGGAGATGCGCCGTCACTCGATCTCGTACGCCGGCTACTTGCTCAACGCGCGCCGAAGGAAATCGAAGCGCTCTCGCTGAACTGGAGCAGCTACTTCCGCATTCATCATCGGCATGCGAGAACTCTGCGCGGCAGACGCATGTTTCTGGCTGGAGATGCCGCCCACATTCATAGCCCATTCGGCGGCCAGGGTATGAATACCGGGCTGCATGACATCTGGAATCTCACCTGGAAGCTGGATTTGTTTCTGCACGGTCAGGGTAATGAACAGTTGCTCGACAGCTATAGTGAGGAACGTCTTCCGATCATTCAGAGTGTCATCGACACGACCGATGAGATGACCAAGGTGTTGGGCACTCCCAACAGATTCGCCCAGACGTTGCGGGATGCAATCATTCCAATGGTTTCGCGTTTGGCGTCCTTCCAGCACGCGTTTGTGCAGAGGCTGTCAGAGCTGGGCATTGCGTATCACGGAAGCCCCATCGTCGAAGGACCCGGTTCGCGGTATTGGGATGATTCGATTCGTGGGGGCAATGGCATTTGCAGCCGTTTCCTGTTGATACTCGAATATGACGCGGAGGCTCCGGCGAAAAAAGCAGCCAAGCAGTTAGTCGATCCACTGAGTAACGTCGTGGAACTCCGATTTGGGAGGCACAAAGGAGTCACTCTGGTTCGCCCGGACGGATACGTCGCATATTCTTCACATGAGGACAGTGCTGGTGCATTGAAGCACGTTCAGGCGTTGTTGGAGCGCCAGACCAGAACTGATGGGATGACCGAAAGAAAAACGGCATGAGATTCGTTGGCATCGCTTGCGCGATCAATTGGCCGCAGCCCAGCGCGTCTCAATTTTTGGCGGATGCAACAACGTCTGGAACACGACGCAGTATTGCTCGGTCTTCTCCTGTAAGCCCCGGAGTTGCTCCGGAGTGGCTTGCGGAGCTTTGATATCGAACTGCACGTTGATGGATTGAAAGCCAACCGGCACGTCTTTTGAAAGCCCCAGAGTTCCTTGCAGATCCATGTTGCCTTTGGCGGTCACCTCAATGTGTTCGGTTGGAATGCCCATGGCTTTTGCAACCAGCTGACAAGTTAGCTGCGCACATGCTGCCAAGGCTCCAATCAGAAGATCGCCGGAACAAGCTGCCGTGCCGCTGCCGCCAACTCCCTTGTGGGCCTCCGCCTGATAGATGGCGCGACCAATATCGACCGAACAACCCAGTGGCGTAGCTGTCTCGCTTCCCTTCGCTGTGATCGTGATCTGTGAGCTCGCCGGCTCGCGGCGGTACTGCTCTTTTAATGGCTTCTGCAATGATCGGATATCCATGTTTCCTCCAAGGTGATGCGTGCAAACACTGCTAGCGCCGCTGCACAGCAAGGCAATCCCTAATGTTCATTCAAGAGCTTCGGTTTGTCGATGCGGCAAGGCCATTTTTTTGAGTTGCACTGTGCGCGTGGCGCGACAACCCGCAGGCGTTCGTCGACTGGAACAATCATGTGAGCCGCGGGCACAAGTGGCCGTGGACGCAATTTTCGGATATCGTCATGCAGGTTCGCTTGGATGGGGATTTTTGGGTGCTCGGAAGAAACTGTGGAACGCGGGGCCACCAGTCCCTTTTTCAAAGCGATTGACAAACGAAATCCAATCGAGCAAGGTACCTCAAAGCAATGGAAACGAAAGAGGGGGCTCCTGATGAGGTACAAGATTGGAACGTGCTCGTCTGTGGACTACCTCTAGCCGGTGACGTTTTCGATTTGGGATCGTCGGTGAAAATCCGTCGGCTACATACACCGCTTTCCGTCTTCGACTTGGCAGCGTGCGGAGCGGTCGGATTTCGAGAATGGGCTGCCTTGGAACCCCTCGCAGCATCGGCTACGGGGGAAATAACATCTCCGGTAAGCGCAGCGACGATCCCCGGCTACGACGCTCTAAACAAGTGCTGGCTCATTTCCGCTCTGCTCGTAATCAGGGGCTTTGCGCGGCACATTTGTCCCGCGGTGTCCAAGTACTCGTGGAATCTCATCGCGGGACACCAGGAGTCTTTGTCGCCAATCTTTCGCCGACAGCTGCGGGAAGAAGGTGTACAGAAAGCTGTATTTGAGCCAAGGGGAAGCCTGCCTCCTTTCAGTGGTGGCCTCCTTGACTACCACCTGCAGATGCTTCTACCCAAAGAGACGCGGACCAGTCCGTTTGATGCCACAGAAGCGCAGTGGTTCGCGGAGAATCTTGAGAAGTTCAACCAGTTGGCCGCAAATGACGAGAGGTTCCGTTTTGCACTCGCAGCGTCCGTTGATTGGAGATTCGCGAACGAACCACGTGCAGCCGTCGCTCGCGTATGGGCAGGCATCGAGTCTTTGCTTGGAATCAACTCTGAGCTCGTATACCGAGTCTCACTAGCATCAGCGACGGTCGTAGCCCGCGCGGCGAGGGCCGAGTTTCTACTTTCAAAAGGATTAAAACCCTGTATGGGATAAGGTCAAAGGCGGTCCACGGAGAACAGATTTCGAAAGATCGCCTTTTCGCTGGACTGCATGAGTCATTCGACCTCCTGCGCGGCCTACTTCTCGATGCAATCAAGCAAGGTCGGGTAAGAGGCGAAGATGATTTCCTAAGGGAACTCCTCTCGTGAAACCACTGCATCTTCGTATTAGGATCGGACGTTCGCCGGCTTGTGGTTGCGCGGAAAAGGTGTACGTTCGCGGGGTGTTCCCCCGGTGCACCGCCGGAATTGGAAGGAAAGAAAAAGGCCGCCTTTTGGGCGGCCTTTGTAATGGTTCCTAACTGATTTATTCGGTGGTCAGTTCCTCGGTCTCGCCTTCGTGACGCATCAACTCGAGGGCGCGCTCGGCTTCCTCGTAGGCCTGTGAGACTTCCTCCTGCACCTTGGCGGCGGCCTCTTCCATTTCTGGCGATAGGCGCACGTTGCGGTAGTACTCCATGCCGGTGCCGGCCGGAATCAGGCGTCCGACGATGACGTTCTCTTTCAGACCGCGCAGATGATCCACTCGGCCATTGATGGAGGCCTCGGTAAGCACGCGCGTGGTCTCCTGGAACGATGCCGCGGAGATGAACGAGTCGGTCGAGAGCGACGCCTTGGTGATTCCCAAGAGCAACGGACGGCCGGTCGCCGGACGCCCACCTTGCGCAATCACCCGCTCGTTCTCTTCAGCGAAGGCGAACTTGTCCACCTGCTCTTCGAGGAGGAACTTGGTGTCGCCGACGTCTTCCACCTTGCGCCAACGCATCATCTGGCGAACGATCACCTCGATGTGTTTGTCACTGATGTTGACGCCCTGCAAGCGGTAGACTTCCTGAATTTCGTTCACCAGGTAAGCCTGCAGCTCTTTCTCGCCGAGCACGGCCAGGATGTCGTGTGGGTTGAGCGGGCCATCCATGAGCGGTTCGCCCGCTTTGACGCGCTCGCTTTCCTGCACGTTGATGTGAACGCCGCGCGGCACGGAATACTCTTTCTCTGTGCCGTTATCGGCCTGGACGTAAAGCTTACGCTGACCTTTTGAAACCTCGCCGAATTTGACTGTGCCATCGATTTCGCTGATGACTGCAGTCTCGTGCGGCTTGCGGGCTTCGAAAAGCTCAACCACGCGTGGCAGACCACCGGTGATGTCTTTCGTTTTGGTGGTTTCACGCGGGATCTTGGCCAGCACGTCACCCGGATGCACCGTGTCGCCATCGGACACCATGAGGTGGGCGCGTGACGGCATCAGGTACCGTTTGCTGGTCTTGCCCTTGATCACGATGGTCGGCTGACGCTTCTCATCGGGAGAGTCGGCGACCACGTGACGCGACAAGCCCGTGACCTCGTCGACTTCTTCGTGCAGTGTGACCCCTTCCTGCAGGTCTTTGAACTGCACCGTGCCGCCGATTTCGGTCAGGATGGCGAAGGTGTACGGATCCCACTCGACCATGACATCGCCGAGCTTCACCGGATCGCCTTCGTTGACCTTGACGCGCGCGCCGTACACAACCGAGTAGCGCTCGCGCTCGCGGTTTTTGTCGTCGACCACGGCGATGGATCCCTGGCGGTTCATCACTACCAGGTCTCCAGCTTTTGACTTCACGGTTTGCAATCCGATGAAGCGGACCGTGCCGTTGCTCTTGGCATCCAGGCGCGACTGTTCGGAGACTCGCGATGCTGTACCGCCGATATGGAAGGTACGCATCGTGAGCTGAGTTCCGGGTTCGCCGATGGATTGCGCCGCGATCACGCCGACCGCCTCGCCCAGTTCGACCAGGCGCCCTGAAGCCAGGTTGCGGCCGTAGCACATGACGCAAACGCCGCGTTTGGATTCGCAAGTCAGCACTGAGCGAATCTTCACGCGCTCGATACCGGCGGCCTGAATCGCGCCCGCGAGGTCTTCGGTGATTTCCTGGTTGATGTCGACCACGACGTTGCCGTCGTAGTCTTTGATTTTCTCGAGCGACACGCGGCCGACGATGCGGTCACGCAGCGGCTCGATGATTTCGCCGGCTTCCACAATACCGGAGACGTAGATGCCGTCGACCGTTCCGCAATCGTACTCGCTGATGATGACGTCTTGCGCCACGTCCACGAGACGCCGGGTCAGGTAACCGGAATCGGCGGTTTTGAGCGCCGTGTCAGCCAGACCCTTGCGAGCGCCGTGCGTCGAGATGAAGTACTGCAGCACGGTCAGCCCTTCGCGGAAGTTTGCGGTGATTGGCGACTCGATGATTTCGCCGGAAGGCTTGGCCATCAGGCCGCGCATTCCGGAGAGCTGACGAATCTGCTGTTTCGATCCGCGGGCGCCGGAATCTGCCATGACGTAAATCGGGTTGATGGCGCCTTCCTTGTCGCGTTGCTGCATCTCGGCAAACATCTCGTCGGCAACTTTTTCGGTAATCGCCGACCAGATTTCGATGACCTTGTTATAGCGCTCGCCGTTGGTGATGGCGCCGTCCAGATATTGCTGCTGAACGCTGACCACCTGCTTTTCGGCGTCGCGCACAAGAATCTTCTTGTTGTCCGGGATGACCATGTCGTCAATGCCGATGGAAAGGCCGGCCCGGGTTGCGAAACGGAACCCGAGTTCTTTGACCTCGTCGAGCATTTTGACCGTGGTCTCGAGTCCATACGAAAGATAGCAATAGCTGACCAGCGCCCCAATGCCTTTCTTCTTGAGCAAGCCGTTGATGTACGGCATGCCCTTCGGAAGATGGTCGTTGAGGATGGCGCGTCCGACGGTCGTGTTCAGGAACGCACGATCGTAGGTTGTGGGATCGGTATGGATGATGTCCTGATCGTCATAGGCCTGAGTGAGATCGATCACCTCACCGGTGTATCGCAGCCGGATGGGTGACAAAGTTTCGACATCGCCAGCCTCGAGCGCCAGCAAGACTTCATCGATATTGGCGAAAGCACGGCCTTCGCCTTTGGCTCCGGGCTTGCCTTTTGTCAAATAGTAGAGACCGAGCACCATGTCCTGCGTCGGCACAGTGATCGGATGACCCGACGCCGGCGACAAAATATTGTGCGAGGACAACATCAGCACGCTGGCTTCGACCTGAGCTTCCGGAGACAGCGGAATGTGAACCGCCATCTGGTCGCCGTCGAAGTCCGCGTTGAACGCGGTGCAGACCAGCGGGTGAATTTTGATGGCCTTGCCTTCCACCAGCACAGGCTCGAACGCCTGAATGCCGAGACGGTGCAGGGTGGGAGCGCGGTTCAGGAGCACCGGATGGTCTTTGATGACTTCTTCCAGGATGTCCCAAACGATTGGCTCCTGCTGCTCCACCATTTCCTTGGCTTGCTTGATGGTGGTGCAGTGGCCAGTCTGCTCCAGGCGGTGATAGATGAATGGCTTGAAAAGTTCAAGGGCCATTTTCTTGGGCAAACCGCACTGGTGCAGTTTGAGCTCCGGCCCGACCACGATGACGGAACGGCCCGAGTAGTCGACACGCTTGCCCAGCAGGTTCTGGCGGAAGCGTCCCTGCTTGCCTTTCAGGGTGTCGGAAAGCGACTTCAGCGGACGATTGTTCGCTCCGCGCAAAATGCGGCCGCGGCGGCCGTTATCGAATAGCGCGTCGACGGCTTCCTGCAGCATGCGTTTTTCATTGCGCACGATCACTTCCGGCGCGTGCAGGTCCATCAACTTCTTCAGACGGTTGTTACGATTGATTACACGGCGGTAAAGGTCATTCAGATCCGAAGTGGCAAAGCGGCCGCCATCCAGAGGGACCAGAGGACGCAACTCCGGTGGAATTACCGGAATGACATCCAGAATCATCCAGAACGGCTTGTTGCCGCTCTTGCGGAATGCCTCGACAACTTTCAAGCGCTTGGCGTACTTAAGGCGTTTCTGCAGCGAGTTCTCGTTCTTCATCTTCTCGCGCAGTTCGGTCGACAAGACTTCGACATCGACCCGCTTCAGCAGTTCCTTGATGGCTTCCGCGCCCATCATGGCCTTGAAACCGGCTGGACGATATTGCTGGTCAAGTTCACGGAACTTGGCTTCGTCCTTGATGACCTCGCGATCTTTTACTGGCGCGTCACCGGGTTCGACCACCACGTAGGCTTCGAAGTAGAGAACAGACTCGAGATCACGCAGCGAAATATCGAGCAGGTGCCCGATACGGCTGGGCAGGCCCTTGAAGAACCAGACGTGGGAGCAAGGCGAGGCCAGCTCGATGTGCCCGAGCCGCTCGCGGCGCACTTTAGACAAGGTGACTTCGACACCACACTTGTCACAGATCACGCCGCGGTGCTTCATGCGCTTGTACTTGCCGCATAGGCACTCCCAATCGGTGACAGGACCGAAAATGCGGGCACAGAACAGTCCGTCCCGCTCCGGTTTGAAGGTGCGGTAGTTGATGGTCTCCGGTTTGGTTACTTCACCATGCGACCAGCTCCGGATCTTTTCAGGGGAGGCCAGGCTGATGCGAATGGCATCGAAATCAGCAATCGGATTGGCTAGATCAAAGGGGCTCGAACGAAACAAGGTGTTCCTCCACTTCTGGCGGCGGTTCGCCCGCCGCAAGCGGCTCTCAAATCGTCGTTGGTGATCGGCCGGCCGTCCTTGGCCGAATCAACGAACTCAATTGGATCTTCGCAGCTAAGAGCGCGGCTGCGAGTCCAGTTCTCTTCAATCTCATTCCGTCGTTGTCACCGGAGATTCGAACGACCAACAACCGATGACGAACGACGGTTTCTTAGTCTGCCGCCGCCGCAGCCGGCTTTCTTTCGCTGACCTTGATCAATTCCACATCCAGACACAGCGACTGCAACTCGCGAATCAATACGTTGAATGACTCAGGAACGCCGGGTTCCATGGCAGCTTCGCCCTTGACGATGGCCTCATAAATCTTGGTGCGGCCATAGACGTCGTCGGACTTTGCCGTCAGAAGCTCCTGCAAAATGAACGCGGCGCCGTACGCTTCCAGCGCCCAGACTTCCATTTCGCCGAAGCGCTGGCCTCCGAACTGCGCCTTTCCGCCCAGCGGTTGCTGGGTGATCAATGAGTACGGACCGATGGAGCGAGCGTGAATCTTGTCGTCCACCAGGTGCGAAAGTTTGAGCATGTAGATGTAACCAACGGTGACCGGCTGTTCGAACCTGTTGCCCGTCATGCCGTCGTACAGATACGTTTTGCCCGATTCCGGGAGGCCTGAGGACTTCAGCAATGCCTTGATCTCGGTCTCCTTCGAGCCATCGAACACCGGCGAACCGGTGAAGACGCCTCGCTTGAGAGTCGGGGCGATCGCCATCAATTCCTCATCGCTGAGATCGGCAATCGTATCAGCCAGGACCGTGTCCTTGAACAGCGACTTGAGCTCACGGCGAATGGCTTCTTCTTTCGAGTTCTCCGCGAGCATTTGCGCGATCTTGCCACCGAGTTCATGACCAGCCCAGCCGAGGTGGGTTTCCAGAATCTGGCCCACATTCATACGGGAAGGCACGCCAAGGGGATTGAGCACGATTTCGACGGGAGTGCCTTCTTCCAGATAAGGCATGTCCTCTTCCGGAAGAATCCGGGCGATCACGCCTTTGTTGCCGTGACGGCCGGCCATCTTGTCGCCCACGCTCAGCTTGCGCTTCATCGCGATATACACTTTCACCAGCTTGATGACGCCCGGTGGGAGTTCATCGCCCTTGGTAAGCTTCTCTTTCTTTTCATTGACAATTTTCTTGAGCACATCAATTTGACGCGAGGTCATTTCCTCGATTTCATCGATCTGCTCATTCACTCGTGGATCTTTGTCGTCATACTTGATGCGCTTGAGGTTTCGAGTGGAAATGCGCTCGATCGTGTCGCGATCAAGAACCGTTCCCTTGGTGAGCAAGCGCTTGTTGGTGCGCTCGTCGTGCAGGTCGGCTTGAACTTCTTTTCCGCCCAGGATGTTTTCCAGCCGCTTCAGCCGCTCATCGGTGAGAATTCGGATTTCGTCCGAGAGGTTCTTTTCGAGCTTGGCAATCTGCGCGGCTTCGATCGACTTCGCGCGCTCATCTTTCTCCTGGCCCTTGCGGGAGAAGATCTTCACATCGACAATTACACCCTCGATGCCGGGCGGACAGTAGAGGGACGCGTCGCGCACGTCGCCGGCTTTTTCACCGAAGATCGCACGCAGCAGCTTCTCTTCCGGCGTGAGCTGGGTTTCTCCCTTGGGAGTAACTTTGCCCACTAGAATATCGCCCTGCTTCACGGTGGCGCCGATGCGGATGACGCCGGCTTCATCGAGGTTGCGCAGCATCGACTCACTCACGTTGGGAATGTCGCGAGTGACTTCTTCCGGTCCGAGCTTCGTGTCGCGCGATTCAAGCTCGAACTCCTCGATGTGCACCGAGGTGTAGTAATCCTCTTTCACCAGCTTTTCGGACACGAGAATCGCGTCTTCGAAGTTGTATCCGCGCCAGGGCATGAAGGCCACGAGCACGTTGCGACCAAGAGCCAACTCGCCGTGATCGGTGCAAGGACCGTCGGCGATCACTTGCCCTTTCAGGACATGCTGACCTTTCTGGACAACCGGTTTCTGGTTGATGCAGGTGTTCTGGTTGGAGCGCTTGAATTTCGTGAGCTGGTAAATATCGCTGCCGACTTCACGGGAGAGTTGTCCGGGATGATGCTCGCCTTCGACGCGTACGATGATGCGTTCGGAGTCGACCGAATCGATCACCCCATTGCGCCGCGCCAAGACGACTGCTCCGGAATCGCGTGCGGTCACGCCTTCCATCCCGGTGCCTACGATGGGAGCTTCCGCTCGCAGCAAGGGAACAGACTGGCGTTGCATGTTCGCGCCCATCAATGCGCGGTTCGCGTCGTCGTGCTCGAGGAAAGGAACGAGCGACGCTGCCACGGAAACCAGTTGCTTCGGGCTGACGTCGATGTAGTCCACTTCCTCCCGACTGACGAGCACGAAGTTGCCGGCCTTGCGCGCGTTGACAAGATCGCCGACGATGCGCAGCTTGTCATCGAGTTCCACGTTTGCCTGGGCGATGACGTGCCGGTCCTCTTCCCAAGCCGACAGATAGAAGGAGTAAGGCCCAACGTCGGCAGGTTTTTTGCGTCGGTCTTTCAATTCCGAGTTGATCTTTTCGATCTCATGCTTTTCCACGTGATCGCCGACTTTGAAGTCGCTGTCCCCGGCGTTCACGATGGTGACGTAATCCACAACACGACCATTTTTTACGCGACGGTATGGCGACTCGATAAAACCATAGTCGTTAATGCGCGCGTAGCAACTGAGGGAAGAGATCAGTCCGATGTTCGGACCTTCCGGCGTCTCGATCGGGCAGATGCGTCCGTAGTGCGTGGGGTGCACGTCGCGCACTTCGAATCCTGCGCGCTCACGCGACAGGCCGCCCGGCCCAAGCGCTGACAGCCGCCGCTTGTGCGTGATCTCCGACAACGGGTTGGTCTGGTCCATGAACTGCGACAGTTGCGATGAACCGAAGAACTCTCGGATGGCCGCCATTACGGGTTTGGCGTTCACCAGATCGTGCGGCATGGCCGTCGACATCTCCTGATAGACGCTCATCTTTTCCTTGATGGCGCGTTCCATACGGACCAGGCCGATGCGGAACTGATTTTCCAGCAACTCACCCACCGCCCGCACACGGCGATTGCCGAGATGATCGATGTCATCCACGGCGCCGATGTTCTTGCGCAGCTTCAGCAGGTAGCGAATGGTTGCGTAAAAATCCTCGGGTTCCAGCGTGCGGTTCTCAAGGTTGGTGGCATCGTTCTTTTCAAACAGTTTGATGTTGAACTTCAGCCGGCCTACACGGGAGAAATCATATTTCCGTGAATCGAAGAACATGCCGTGGAACAGCGCCGTCGCCGTATCCAGAGTTGGGGGATCGCCGGGGCGCAGCTTACGATAGATCTCGATCAGCGCTTCCTGCGGAGTGGTCACGGAATCCCGCTTCAATGTCTGGCTGATCACCGTGCCCACGTCATCGCGCTCGGGGAAGAAGATGCTGAGTTCAACGACATTCGAATCGAAAATCTTCGAAAGTTTGTCAGCTGTCAGTTCGGCATTCGCCTCCAGCAGAACATCACCCGTGGTGGTGTCCACAACGTCGCTGGCAACCCACGCGCCCTCCAAATCGGAAATGTCAACTTCGATTTCCGTGATCTTTGCCTTCTGAATTTCTTTCAGCACTGCCGCATTGATCTTTCGGCCGGAATGCGCGATTTCTTCGCCCGAACGGTTCTTGATGCTGCGGGCCAGCTTCATTCCCAACAGATTGGTCGGCTTTTCGCTAGTGGGATCAAGCGTCCAGAAAAGTTTCTTGTCGCGGATCACGAGACGATCGACCGTGTAGAACGTCCGCAGAATATCTTCGCTGGAGCGCAAACCGAGAGCCCGCAGGAAGATGGTTCCCAGGAACTTCCGCTTGCGATCGATACGGACATACAGCACGTTTTTCTGGTCATATTCGAATTCGACCCAAGAGCCGCGATAGGGAATGATTTTTCCCAGGAAGTAGGTGCGATTGTTCGCGGTCTCGAAGAAAACCCCAGGGGAACGATGCAACTGGCTGACGATCACGCGCTCGGTGCCGTTCACAATGAACGTTCCGTTGTCAGTCATGAGCGGGACATCGCCGAAAAACACTTCTTGTTCCTTGATATCGCGGATGGAACGATTCCCGGTCTCTGCGTCCTTATCAAAAATCGTAAGGCGCATGGTGACCTTGAGCGGAGCAGAGTAGGTCATGCCGCGCTCCTCGCATTCCGCGACGTCGTATTTCAGTTGCAGACCAACCGGGTCGCCGCACTTGTTGCAGAAGTCCGGAGTATTTGCGTTATAAGTGCCGCATTTCGAGCACAGCACGTCTCCCGGGTGAAAAGGATCGGTAATGACGGTAGAGCCGCAGTTCTTACAAGTGGTTCGGAGATGATGCAGCCCCTTGAGGTGACCACATTTGCACTCCCAGTTACCAATGGCGTAATCCACAAACTCCAGTTGTGATACGTTGCGGAAATCGGTGATCGGGAACACGGATTGAAAGACGGCCTGCAAGCCGCCGTCTTCGCGCTCACTGGGCAATTTGTCCATCTGCAGAAAGCGGTCATACGAACGCTTCTGGACTTCAATCAGGTTCGGAATCTGGATGGTTGCCGGAATCTTAGAAAAATCAAAACGCGTGCGAAATCCATTTTTGGACATTCAATTACTCCCAAATTTCGTGGCGGCAGCCGTTGCGGCCGACCGCATGGTTCGAGGTATGACACCGTGCCGAGGCTTAAAAGCAGGAAAGATTGAACAAATACGTATGCGCCTGCGGGGACATGAATCCCCTCAGGCGCCCCAGACTGCGCTTGATCTCAATGAAATGTGTCGTTTCCGCGCCAGTAGTTTCAGGCCTGTTCCCGTTCTGCCCTGCCCGCAGAACAGTCTGCCAACCCGTTTTGCGACCACACCCGCTTCCCTCGGAGCTTGAAGTGGTAAGTCGCGATCACCTCAGTGAAGCCAGAAGCGGTGTCATTTAATAGATGCTACCACCTCTTCCAAAGCTTCACCAGATATAAATCATTCTTTTCACAGCATTTTGGTGTGGAGGCGAGTTTTGACCCGCCAGCCGGGCCAAGACCCGACCAATCTTTATTTTACCTCCACGGTTGCGCCGGCTTCGGTGAACTTCTTCTTGATGTTCTCCGCTTCTTCCTTGGAGACACCTTCTTTCACCGGTTTCGGCGCGCCATCGACAAGGTCCTTGGCTTCTTTTAGCCCAAGACTGGTGACCTCGCGTACGGCCTTGATTACATTGATCTTGTTGGCTCCAACTTCCTTCAGGACCACGGTAAACTCGGTCTTCTCCTCGGCTGGGGCTGCGCCTGCCGCGGCACCGCCGCCGCCCGCCATAACGACCGGGGCTGCAGCCGCTGCTGAAACCCCTAGCCGCTCTTCCAGCTTCTTTACCAGGGCTGCCGCGTCAAGCAGTGACAATCCCACGATTTGCTCTTCCAATTGTTGCAAGTCCGCCATGTCTGTTCTCCGTTTGTCAGTTATCAGTTTTTGATTTCGTTATCCGTGGATCAGGTTTCCAGTGCGGCAGCCATTGCCATTCACGCCAGACAACGTGAAGCAGCTCGGCTTCGCAACCCCTGCTCGACTGATAACCAAAACCTTCGATCGGCTTCTCGCCGACTCGAATATTTTCAAATTGCCAATTGGCAATTGCCAATCGCAAATTCCTACACGCCCGCGGGCGCGTTGTTCGCAAACTTCTGCTTTTCGACGCCCTGGTTCAACACCACGGCCAGATTTCGGCCGACGGCGTTCACGGCAGTCGCAAGCCGCTGCGCCGGAGCGTTGATCAAGAAGAGGAGCTTGGAGTAAATCTCCTCTTTTGCGGGCATGGTAGCCAAAGCTTTAATGTCATCGATCGAGATGACGCGGCCCTCGACCACCCCGGCTTTGAACGTGAACTCAGGATTGTCTTTGGCGTACTTCGAAAGCGCTTTTGCCAGCGCCACCGGATCGCCTTCGGTGTAGGCAATCGAAGTCACGCCCGCGAGATCCTTCAGAACCCCTTCGGCTTTGGTGCCTTTTGCAGCGCGCGCCGCCAGCGTGTTTTTCACGACGGCATATCTGGCGCCAGTGCTCCGCAGCGCTTTGCGCAGCTCGTAATCCTGTGCAACCGTCAGTTTGCTGTACGTGGTCACAATCAGGCTGGACGCCGTCTGCAGCTGCTTTCCCAGCTTGTCGACTTGTTCTTTTTTCTTTGCTCTGCTAACCGCCATCTGAAAAACCTCAATTGAGTAATTTGGCAATTTGTAATTTGGTAATTGAAGACTTCAGCGCGTGCTTTGCCGAGCGATCAATTGCCAAATTACCCGATTCCACAATTACAAAATGCTTCAAGCCTTTGCCGCAGCCTCGACGGCACTGGTGTCGATCGAAATCCCGGGTCCCATCGACGAACTCAAGTAGCAACCTTTCACGTACTTTCCTTTGGCTACTGTCGGCTTCGCCTTCACCACGCTCGTGATCAGCACGGTAGCGTTCTCGATCAGCTTCTCGGGTGGAAACGAAATTTTTCCCACCGGCACATGCACCAAGGCTGTTTTATCGGTACGAAACTCGACCTTACCGGCTTTGACTTCACTGACCGCTCTGGCGATATCGAATGTGACCGTGCCAGTTTTTGGATTCGGCATCAGCCCCTTCGGGCCGAGGACTTTGCCGAGCCGGCCAACCGACTTCATGACATCCGGGGTGGCGATCAGCGCGTCGAAATCGGTCCAATTTTCTTTGTTGATCTTTTCGACCATTTCTTCGCCGCCGACAAAATCCGCGCCCGCCTGCTCAGCCTCTTTGACTTTTTCGCCGCTGGCAATCACCAAAACCCGCTTGGACTTGCCCAACCCATGCGGCAGAACCACGGTGCCGCGCACCATCTGATCGGCGTGCTTGGGATCCACACCCAGCCGCATCGTGATCTCCACGGTTTCATCAAACTTGGCGTATTTCACCTTTTGCAGAAGCGGAACCGCTTCCTGCAAGGGATACGGCTTTTTCTCAACCGCTTGCCGCGCCTTGGTGATGTTTTTTCCTGCTTTTTTCATCTTCTTATTCTCCGTCTCCCACCGCTCACCGCTAATCTGATGAGCCGTAGTCTCTCGACTGATTTGTAATTTAGTAATTTGTAATTTGGCAATTTAAGGTTCCGCGGTGCCGCGGGATTTTCAAATTACCCGATTACCAACTTTCCCAATTACCAAATATTCTAATTACCCAATGACGTCGATTCCCATGGAGCGCGCGGTACCACGAACACTCTTGATGGCCGCGTCCACTGATGCTGCGTTCAAGTCCGGCATCTTTTGTTTGGCAATGTCCTCCACCTGCTTCAGTGTGACCTTGCCCACTTTGTCTTTGTTCGGCGCGCCCGATCCCTTGGCGATTCCCGCTGCTCGCTTGAGCAGCACCGACGCTGGCGGCGTCTTAGTGATGAACGTAAACGAGCGATCGTTGTAGACACTTACGACGACCGGGATGATCAATCCTTCAAGTTCTTTGGCGCTGGTCTTGGCGTTGAACTGCTTGCAGAACTCCATGATGTTGATCTGCGCCTGACCGAGCGCCGGGCCAACCGGCGGCGCGGGCGTTGCTTTTCCCGCCGCAATTTGAAGCTTTACCGAACCTGTTACCTTCTTTGCCATAACTCCTTCGCTCTTTTCCTAGCTACTTGGCCCTAGCTACCGGCTACTTTCCTACGCCACTTTCTCCACCTGTCCGAATTCCAACTCCACGGGGGTCGAGCGGCCGAAAATTGTGACCATCACTTTTAGAGTCTCGCGATCTTCGTTGACGTCGTCGACAGTTCCCTGGAAAGTCGCGAACGGACCCTCGGTCACGCGAACGGTCTCGCCTTTCTCGAACTTAACTTTGAGCCTCGGCTTGTCCTTTGACTCGCCTACGCGATAGACAATGTGCTGGACTTCTTCGTCCGACAGCGGAGTCGGTTGCTGCCCCGTTCCAACGAATCCGGTCACCCGTGGGGTTGACTTGACCACGTGCCAGACGTGATCGTCCATATCCATCTCGACCAGCACATACCCGGGATAGAACATGCGTTCGCTGGTGTATTTCTTGCCTCCCCGGACCTCGGTCACCGATTCCGTCGGGATCAAAACCTTGCCAATCTTCTCCTGCAAGCCGAAAGCCTGAACCCGCGATTCCAGAGACTCTTTTACCTTCCGCTCGAATCCCGAATAGGAGTGAATGATGTACCACTTCATATTGGGATTACGAGGAGCTTCCAGCGGAGCACTCCCCTCACCACTGGTTGGCGGGGTCTCGGGGCTGCCCGATCCAGCTTCGTTTTTATCTTCTTCCACCATATTGCGCGGCAAACTTGCTTCCTTCCCTCGCTCAGCGGTGCGTCAAGTACTTGAACATATAATTGATGCCGCTGCCGATCGTGTTATCGACGATCCAAAAATAAAGCCCGAATAGAAAAACAGTAATAATGACGACCGTGGTCGTAGCCCGCACATCCTTGAATGAAGGCGCTGTTACTTTCTTCATCTCGGAGCGCACATCGTTATAAAAAGTTTTTACCCGCTCGGGCCAGGACTTGATCTTGCCGCCGATTCCTTCTTCGCTCATGACTGTCGCCATTGACTTTGGCATGCTCTATACCTCTACTCTACTCTCCCACTTCGCCGGCATTCTGGCAGGGGCGGAGGGATTCGAACCCCCAAGTCCGGTTTTGGAGACCGGCAGTTTAGCCGTTGAGCTTACGCCCCTGTATTCATTGAGTAATTTGGTGATTGAGTAATTTAGAAATTTGAAAACCGCACTCGGGGATCCCGATTTTCAATTACCAAATTACAAAATTCCGCAATTACTCAATTATTTCACTTCTTTATGCGGCGTATGCTTCCGGCAGCGTCGACAGAATTTCTTCAACTCCAGCCGGTCCGGCGTCGTTTTCCGGTTCTTAGTCTTCGAATAATTCCGCTCTTTGCACTCGCCGCACTGCATTGTAATGATTTCTCGGGGCATCTCGCTCCTCTAAAAGTCAGAATTAAGAAGTCAGAATGCTGAATTCCTTTCCTTCTAACTTCTTCATTCTTCCCTCTAACTTCTTGCTTCGTTCTACTGCACGATCTCACTGATCGTGCCTGCACCTACCGTGTGGC
>Ga0070731_10000586_pt1 | contig 46511 bp, 43 predicted proteins | sample Coa_R1_2_FD_66448 | JGI IMG/M metagenome (GOLD analysis project Ga0070731, IMG submission 66448) | Surface soil microbial communities from Centralia Pennsylvania, which are recovering from an underground coalmine fire - Coalmine... | ecosystem: Environmental > Terrestrial > Soil > Unclassified ...
GAAGCGACGATCATGGCGACGATGCTGACGGCGAGCGTGAAGGGGCTAAGGCCCGCGTTTTCTTCCCAGCGGTCCTGGCTGGTGATGGGTCCGTTCCGCGCAATGTAGCCGGCGGCGCGCGCAATCATGTTCGTGACGCCGCCGATGCCGGCGAGCGCATTTTCTTCCCGAAGGCGCGCCGCGAGCAGAACGGGAAACGCAACTTCGTCGAGTTGTATCCCGGTCCAGAAAGGCCGCCCGTCCGGAAAGCTGTTCTGCGACCATGTACCGTCGGATTTCTGGGTGGCGATCAGCCACGACAACATATTGCGGGCCTCGGCGATCCGACCCGCGGCGATCAGCGCAAAGCCGGATTTGACGCAATCGCGCGGCCAGACAAGGTGATAGCCGCCCAAGCTGTCGCTGGAGTTTCCCCAGGGAACGCTGAGACTCGCAACGATCGAACCCGGGAAGGTGCGGTCTTCATGTACTTTCAGGACAGCCGCGGAAATATGTGCTTCCCGATCCACGGCTTGCGACATCGCCGGGATCTTCAGGGCATGTCCCCAGTCCCGCCAGCCCTCGACGAAACAGTCGCGGATGCGCGAAAATCCGACACTGAGACTCGAACAGGCAAGCGTGCGCGCACCTTCGCGCGATGCGGAGAAGCCAAGGGCGAGCGTGCCCTCATTGGCGGCGAGCTCGCCCATCAACGCGACATTGCCGTCGATCGCGGCATTGTAGGTCCAGCTCATGCGGCCGTTCTGCGCGAAATCCTGCCAGCCGTCCGAAACGCCGACGTGACCCGCGCTGCTCCGGGAAAAGCCGCAGTCGCTCGCAAGGCAGAGGGCAGGGATGCCCTTCCAGGCGTAAAGTTCGGCGCCGGCGCATGCATTGTTGTGCATGCCGCTGTTGGCGAGGTGCGGCGCAAGAAGCGCGTAAAGACGCAGATTGTCGCCGTGAAGACGAAATGAAATCAGCACCACATCGCGGTCCGGATCGGGCACGATTTCGAGTTCCAGCCGGTAATCGGGATGTTCGTGCACGATCTGCGGCAGCGGTATGTGATCGCTCGGCGCAGTGATCGTGTAACACGCGACCCGCTTGACCTCGTGCCAGCCTTTCGGGCCGAAGACGATGAAGCCCAGGTCGCGGATCTGGGGAGAGCCGGACGACGGCCAGTAGATTTCATTGACGATGCCGTAGCCAAGCGTCACCCAGACACGGCTCGTGCCGAGCGCGGTCGTCACCATATCCTTCGCGCTGGACGTCCAGGTCGGCGAACTCGTGCCCTTTGGCGCTATGGTCAGATCGGTCATCGCTCGCCACCCCAGGCCACAGAAACCTATACGCACAACCCGCACCAACGCCGCAAACTGCGGGTGGGCGATACGACCGGCCGTGTTCGCATCCAGCCGCAGCGGCAAAGGGCATAGTCAGCCAGGTAACGGGTTCTTAGCACAGGCGGGGCATATCGGAGTGGTCAAGGTTGCACCTGACGGATTTCCATGCCGCCATTTGCCACTCGCGCCGGGTTCGCGAAGCCGACCCGAATCCGCATCGCCTCTGTACCTCCGGGCGACGCGCCGCTCTGGGTGCGCGAGAAGTGGGTCGGTGTTAAACTCAACTCGGTTCTCGGGCCGTCGCCCGAGGTCTTCCGGAGTGCCAGTGTTGTGGCTCCCCCGTCCTTCTTCGCATCGCTCTGGCGGCTGATCACCCGCCAAAGCGGGAAGGTGAACGGCTATCCCGTGCAGGTCACGGCCGCCATCGACGCGCTGGAGAAATCCAGTCCCGAAGCGGCGACGTGGTGGCGGCAAAACACGCCGCAACTTCTGTCGCCGCGGCGTTTCTTCGTATTCGATGCGAATGCCTGCGAGGTTATGGACCAGTGACCCGGAACACGGTTCCACAGCCGTTCTTCTGGCCGTTGGCGCAATTCATGCTGCCGCCGAAGGATGTGGTCCCATAGAGCGCATTGCCCTTGCCGAACACAAGGCCGCCATAAGGGGCGGCGCCGTCCCTGCCGCCCGGAAAACTGTACAGGACGGATTCGCTCCAACCGCCATTCTGCGGAACCAGGCTGAACACGACTCCCTTGTTGTTGTCGCCGCCCTGCTGGGTCGTGCCGTAGAGGCTCCCGTCGCCGCCGATGATCGGCCCCACCGTAGGCGTGATGCCGTCGGCCGATTGCTCGAAGTTATGGAGGACAGACTCCGTCCAGCCGCCCGAATCGTTCGGTGTCAGTTCATAGACGTTCCCGTACTCATAACCAGTGCCGATGCTCACGCCGTAGAGATTGCCGTTTGCATCGAAAACGATGCCGGGCAGCGGAAAGGCGCCGTCGGTGCCGCATTGAAAATCGTATAGCGAGGATTCCGTCCAGGCGCCCTTGCCCGATTGGGGCGGGGCGAAAACAAGGACGCTGCCGCAATCGAATGCGCCGCCGTCGAGGTTCGTGCCGTAGAGATTGCCCGCTGCATCCAGGAGCGCGCCCTCCGGGCGGTTGCTCTCGTCCTTTCCCTCGAAGCGATACAGGATTTTTTCGCTCCACGCGCCGCCGCGGGACTTTTTCAGTTCGAAGGCGCCGCCGTCGCAGAAGGTCCCGGTCTCGTTGTTCGTGAAGCACCAGCCGCCGTCATAGGCGATACCGTAAAGATCGCCGGATTTGGAGAAGGCAACTCCGCTCGGGGCGGCGAAATCGCCCTCTCCCTTGCCCTCCCGATTTCCCTTGAATCTGTAAAGAACCGTTTCCGTCCACGCGCCGCCGGAAGGCGACAATTCGAACGCGACGCCGCAGCCGTTGAGATCGATATTGCTGCAATTGCCGTTGCCGCCCTGCGACGTCACGCCGTAGAGGTTGCCTGCGTTGTCCACGATCAGGCCCGCATTCGGATAGGCGCCGTCGTTCCCACCCTGAAAACTGTAGAGCACGGTCTCCGTCCAACTGCCGCCTTTTCGTGCCGGCGGCGAAAGCTCGAAGACTGTACCGCAGCCGGACACGCCGTTTTGGCTGCAGGCGCCGGTCCCGCCGGTGTTGGTCGTGCCGTAAAGATTGCCGGCCTTGTCGGCGATCATCGCCGCATCGGGATAGGAGCCGTCGCTTCCCCGGAAGTTGTAGAGCTTCTGTTCTTTCGGGGCGGACGCAAACGCACTGCTCGAGACCAGCAAGGCAGCAAGACAGATGGAACCCGGAAGGCTGCCGATTTTTGACCCGTTCCGTTTCATGGCGCGATGACCCTCCGCATGCGGGCTGACGGTTGATAATACACCAGATTCAGCCGCGGCCACCCGTTCCGACATCGCCCGCGGTGAAAACCGGGCCTGGAACATGCTGGACCGGTCCGCAGCCACAATCAGACACCGGAAGAGTGTGCATGCAAGACAAGAACAATCGCGATAGCGATCGCAGCAGGTAAGGTCTGAAGGACAAGCAAGGTCCATCTGACGGTGCAGGCCCCAACGAGGCCGGCGACGGCAATGCAACCCAAAAAGAAGATGGCGAGCTCGAGACTGAACACGGCGTCCGGGCATATCGCTGCCCAGATCAGGCCGGCCGCGAGGAAGAAGTTGTAAAGTCCCTGGTTTTTTGCCCAGACGGCTGGTTCATGGACCCCAGGGCCGAGAACGTGTTGGAACATTCCCTCAATACTCTTGCTCCCGAAAAGCATTTCGACCACACCAAATCCGATTGTGAGTATCGCGAGCAACACAACAGGTACATTCGCGCACATGGAGCATCTCCGGAATGCCTCAACAGTATTCGCTGATTTCGTTTATTTCAGGCGCGCCCCGCCAACCTTCGATCCTGAATATCCAATGTGTTCCCCCGGAGAGCCTATGTCAAACGTTCCCAGTATGAACCGTGTACCCGCGGGCGCTTGCGCGCGGAGCCACCGGCCGGGCAGGGGCGCGCCTGCAATAGCACCGAAGCTCCACTATGGGCGTACAGTTGTCCCCGGCAGCCGCCTCGCATTCCTCGGCGGCATGGCTGTTGCCAGGGCGACTGCTCACGCGCGGGGAAGGACATCCATGCGTGGTCAGTCTGTCCGCTCTTGAATTTCAGAAACAGCGGACAAAAATCGCATGGTTCCGGACAAGGCAGGGCATTGCATGTATCGCAAGCTTCGGACCGTCGCCTGGGTTGCGGGCGCCTTCATTCTCGTGATCGCAGCCGGTCTCGGCGCGCTCTATTTCGCTTTCATGGGGACATTCAAGCCGGCGCCACCCGCGCCGGACTATTCGAAGCCGACCTCCGCTCTCGAAGCGCAGCGCCAGGACCTCGATTATTTCACACGGGCGATGGCGCTCGACCGCTCGTTTTCGCCCGCGGCGCGCGCCGAAGCCGAGCGCCGAATCGCGGTGCTCGAACATGAGCCACAGGTCATTCCGCAGCAAAAACTGCACGTCGATCTGATGCAGATCGCGGCGCTTGCCGACAACGGTCACACGAAAGTGCGTGCCGGCATCGAGGGAAAAACCGTCCTTGCCCTGCCGGTCGGCGTGGCGCGTTTCGCAGAAGGCTTTTACGTAATGTGGGCGAAAGCGCCGTGGCGCGACATGCTCGGCGGGCGCGTGGAATCGATTGACGGAATGCCTTTCCCGGAGGTGCTGCAGCGTCTCGAACGCTTGCGCGGCGGCACGGAAGCATACCGGCGCGAGAATGCCGCGCTCTATATTTCCGTGCAGGACCTTCTGTACGGATCGGGAATTGCGCGACGTGCGGACCGTTCCGATTGGACCGTGCGCCTCCCGAATGGCCAGCGCGTATCGCACACGCTCGTCGCGGACCCCGAAAAGACCCTGTTCGCTCCCGACGGGCTTCGTTGGCGCTCTCCCGACCCCGTGCCCGAGCTGGGACGCGGCTGGGTTTCGGCGGCACCGCGACGTGCCGATCTTCCGTTAAGCGAGCGCAACATGGACGCGCTGTTTTTCCGCGCGCGCGTTCCAGGCAGCTGCGCCATGTACGTACGCCTCGAGGCGATCGAGAGCAGACCGGGCTGGGCGCTTCAGCCGTTCCTGTCCGCGACGGAAGCCGCGATGAAAGCGCATCCGCCCTGCGGCGTCATTCTCGATCTGCGCGGCGACGGCGGCGGCAACTACACGAACATGTGGCACTTCACACACGCGCTGCCGCAACTGATCGTGCCCGGGGGGCACATTTGCCTGCTGACGGACCCGGGCACGTTTTCCGCCGCCATCACCACGACCGCCTTCACCAAGGATGCCGGCGGAGCGAGGGTGACCATCATTGGAGAACCGGTTGGCGACCGGCTTTCCTTTTACGCCGAAGGCGGCAGCGCCGTGCTGCCGCATTCCGGATTTTCGCTGAGCTACCAGACGGGCAAGCACGATTACGCGCATCCCTGCCGCGACTGGCATGATTGCTACTGGGTGAACTGGTTCTACCCGGTTCGCGTGACGACGCTTGCGCCCGCCATTTCCGTTCCTGCGCGCTTCAGCGACTGGTACGCCGGGCGCGATCCCGCCTTTGAAGACGCAGTGGCGCTCGCGACCCGCAGCCGGACTGCGCAAAAATGACGGATGCAGATTTCGCCGCGGCGATTCCCACCCGGACGTATTCCGCTGGAAGACGCCCTGCCGCCCGGTCGTGCGCGGCCGGTGCTATCGCTTCGAGCCGTGGCGCTTCGCTCGCGAATTCAGTGAAACGCCGAGGTGCAGCGCCTTCTGGCGAAGCGCACCTTCGGTTCGCTTGAACCGTTTCGCAATCTGCGCCGCCGGCGTTTTTGCTTTCGCCAGGCGTTTCAATTCCCGTACGTCCTCATCGCTCCAGGCGCGACGTTTGACTGCTTTCTTTGGCATGGTAGCTCCGAATCGCCCAGCGATACTGCTTTAGCACGTAACGGCCGTTGCGCAACGATTGCCGCCATTTTCCTCCTCAGGCTTCCCGAAGGGCGCGGGCGACCGGCAGACGCGCGGCGCGGATGGCCGGAAACAGCCCGCCCACAAATCCCATGCCGAGGGTCAGGCCGAGGGCCACGCCGACCGCCGCCGGCGTGACCGCGAAATCGAAGGCGACCGCATGGCCGCCGATCAGCGAACTGGTCTGCAACCCGTCGAAGAACAGCATGGCGGCCAGAACGCCCAGCGCGCCGCCGATCAGCGCGAGCGCAACGGCTTCCGAAAGCAGGGCGGCGAGAATGGGCGAGCGGGAAAACCCCAACGCGCGCAGGAGCGCCAGCTCGCCGCTGCGGCTGGCGACATTGGCGTACATCACGTTCAGCGCCGCGAAGATCGCGCCCGCCGCCATCAGCACGGTAATCACGCCGTCGGCCAGCATCAGGACCTTTTCGAATTCACTGCCGAAGTCGTGGTCTTCGTCGGAGAGCCGCTGGACTTTCGCGTCCAGTCCGGGCTGGCGATCGAGCGCCCGGCGGAGGGCGTCGAAGGCCGCGGGCGAGGCGAGGCGTACATAGATGCCGGTCAGCATGTCCTGCATGCGAGCTGCGCCCTGGACCTGGTGCAGATCGGCCAGGAACTGGGAGTCGCGCGTGATGCTGCCGGTGCTGTACACGCCGACCACCTTCCAGCTGCGATGTTCCCATTCGAGGGTTTGCCCCGCGGCATAGGCGGGATACATGCGGCGCGCGCCTTCGCCCATGATCATTTCGTCGAGGCCGGAACGGAACATGCGTCCGGCGACGATGTGAAAATTCGGCAGCACGCCTGTCTTCCTCCCCTCGATTCCCACGACCATGGCGATGCCGAGCAGATTCGGCTTCCAGTCACGCAAAAGAAGCGGCGCGGCCGTGGTCGCCGCCGCCATCGGCCCCGCCGCATCGTGGGCAACGCCCGGCAATTGCCCGATGGCCGCGAGCGCGGCGTTGTTCAACGGCTTGCGATCGCTCGTCACGATCGCGATGTCGTCGTTGCCGGTGCGCATGCCGCTCCTGACGATGCCGTCGCGCACCGACAGCACCGCGACGAACACGAGGATCACCGCGAAAAACCCGATCGCCACTACGGCCGCGCCGCGCAGGCGGCGTACAATGCCGAGGAAGTTCCAGCGCAAGAGTGCGAAGGTCTGGCGAATCCCGGCCATCGCTCAAGCCTCCCGCAGCGCTTCGCCCACGGCGAGCGTCGCCGCGCGTAGTGCCGGGACGAATCCCGTCAGGGCGGCGAAGAGGATGGCGAGGCCCGCTGCAGCCGCCACGGCCTGCCATGTGACGACGAAATACGGCAGGATGCGATCGATGACGGGCGCCATCCAGCCGCACAAAATCCAGCCGAGCGCCATCCCGATCGCAGCACCTGTGCCGACAATCAGCAGGGCTTCGCCAAGCACAAGGCTTCGCAGATATCCGCGGCCGAAGCCGAGCGCGCGCATCATCGCGAATTCGCCGGTGCGTTCGCGCACCGAATTGGCGAGCGTGTTGCCGGCGACCAGCAGCATCGAGAAGAATACGGCGACCCCGATTTCGGTCAGGATCGTGCCGCCATCGCCGAAAGCCCTCACCACGCTCGAGCCCATCAAAGTATCCGGCATGTTCATCGTGGTGGGGTCGTCGTGCGCAAACCTCTGATCGATGGCGTGCGATACGGCGGCAACGTTGCGCGCGTCGTCGGCGATGACGAAGACCTGGCTGACGCGGTCTTTGCCGTCGCGATCCGCGCGGCCGTCATTGACGTAGTCGTAACGCGCGACGAGCGGCGGCAGCAGAGCCTCCGGAAGCGCGCTGCGAAATATGCCGAGGAGATGGAAGGTCCAGGTTGTACTGCCGTCCTTCTGCAGCGGTCCACCCTGGATCGCAACCGTATCGCCCGTCTTCCAGCCCATCTTCCGCGCCAGCGCTGCACCGGCAATAGCGCCCTGCCGGTCGTTGAGCATGCCTTTCATCTGTACGTCGGTCAGATGGAGCTCGGGGAAGACTTTCATGTAGTCGGCGAACGAAGCCGGTTCCACGTTTACGCTGTTCTTTCGGTCGCGGAAGTAGCCGAAGAAATCCGCTTCATACGCAACCGCCTTGACGCCCGGAACCAGGGCGATCTTCGCCACATAGTTGAGCGGCAGCGGGCCGAAGCTGTCGCCCCAGACGTTGATCCGCTGTGCGCGGCCGTAATTCACCATGCCGCTGAAGCCGTGATAGAGCGTGACAAGCACAAGGAAGACCGCGAAGGCGACGGCGACGGAAAGCACCGTGAATACCGTGCGCGCCCGGTGGCGGAGCAGGGCGGAAAGGGTGAGGCGAAAGCTCGTCACGCTCTGCCTCCTCAGGCTTCCCGAAGCGCGCGGGCGACCGGCAGCCTCGCGGCGCGAATGGCGGGAAACAGGCCGCCGAGAAAGCCCATGATCAGCGTCAGGAGCAGGCCGATACCGATGGCCAGCGAAGTTACGTTGAAGCGGAATTCCGTCAGCGTTCCGCCAAGCGCCGTGCTGGCCTCGTAGCCATTGAAGAGCAGCCAGGCGCCGAGAACGCCAAGTCCCCCGCCGAGCAACGCCAGTCCCAAGGCTTCGCTCAGGACTGCGACCAGAATCGCCACGCGACGGAAGCCAAGCGCGCGCAGCGTAGCCATCTCCGCCCTTCGGTTCGCCACGTTGGCGTACATGATGTTCAGTGCGCCGAAGACCGCACCGACGGCCATCAGCAACGTGATTACTCCGTCCGCCGTTTCGAGCAGGGTCGAAAGCTGCTGACCGATCTTGTTTTGGAAATTGCTCAGGCGATCGATCGTGCCGCGGAAGCGCGGATCGCGTTCGAGATACGTCTTGAAGGCATCGAAGGCGGTGGGCGAGACAAGCTTCACGAAGATCGAAGAGATGCGCGCGCCTGCCGTATCGAGCGCCTGCACCTGGCGGAGGTCGGTGAACGCCGACGAGTCGTAGCGGGCGCTGCCGGTGGCGAATTCTCCGACGACGGTCCAGTCGCGGGCGCGCCAATGCACGCTCTTGCCGACATCCAGCTGGGGAAAAAGGCGCGCGTCGTTCACACCTACGATCAACTCGTTGAGACCTGTACGGAACATGCGTCCCTTGACGATATGGAATCCCGGCATGACGGATATGAACTTGTCGTCCACGCCGCGAATGGCCGCCTCCGCCACCAGACCGGGCGCCCATTTCGGCACCTGCAGGAAGGCGTAGAGCGTACCGGACACGAGCGGCCCGTGCGGGGACTGCGCGACTCCCGGCGCCTGCGATATGACCGGAATCATGGCTTCGGTCACCGAGCCATAGAAATCGGAATAGATGAGTCCGACGCCATCGGCGCCTTTCGTTGTCATGGCGCCGGCAACTCCGTCACGCATCGCGAGCACGGCCACGAACACCAGCACGACGCCGAAGAATCCCAGAACGACGATCAGCGAAGATTGCGTACGTGTGGCAAGGCCGCGGAAATTCCAGCCGCAGACTGCGACAATCTGATGGAACAGGTCCACCGCTAAGTGCTCCTGAGGGTGGGGGCCACCGGCAGGCGCGCGACACGACGTCCCGGCAGGAAGCCTGTCGCCAGCGCAAACAGGCACGCGAGCAGCGCCGCCGATGCGACTGCCGCCCATGTGAGCGAAAATGAATTGAGCACCTGTACCATGACCTGCTTCATCAGCTTGCTGAGCGCCCATCCCAGCACCACACCCAGTGCAGCACCGGCACCGACAAGGATGGCCGCTTCGCGCAGGACGACAAGCGTCACTTCGAGGCGCGAGAATCCGAGCGCGCGCATCATGGCGAATTCGCCCAGGCGCTCGCGCACGGAATTGGCCATTGTGTTGCCTGTGATGAGCAGCATGCTGGCGAAAACGGCGAGGCCGACATAGGTGATGATGGCGCCGATATCGCCGAATTGGCGCATGTAGCTCAGGGCCTCCTGTTGCTGGGTCTGGGATCGTGTGTCCGGCGAGGAATTCGCGAATCGCGCGTCGATGGAAGCCGCCGCGGCGTTCACATTATTCGGACTATCGACAAGCTCGGTGAAAAAATCGGCAGTGTCCTTGCGCGCGCCGGGCGGTTGTCCCTCATTGACGTATTCATAATGGGCGATCGCAAATGCGGCGCCATCATCGTCAGTTCTGGACCGGAAAGTGCCGTCGATATGCACCATCCAGGTCGTGCTGCGATTGACCTGGGCCGGGCCGCCCTGCACGGGCACGAGTTGTCCGACATGCCAGCCCATCTTGGCAGCCAGTTTGTCCCCGACCAGCACACCGATGCGATCGCGCATGAACGCCTGCTTCTGGTCGGGAGAAACTTCGAACTCCGGAAAGATCCTGAAAACGGATGGCGTGGCGTAGCCCGCCACGAAGACGCGCTGCCTGGGGTCGCGAAAATAACCCGAGAAGCTTGAACTGTAGGTCACGGACGAGACGTGCGGAATCGTGCGAATGACGGCAGCGTAGCCGATCGGCAACGGCGCATTGACCGCAGCCTGCGTATCAAGACGTTGTGCTGCCGTGAGGTCGAGACGACCGGTCAATCCCTGCTCGATGGCCGCAAGGATCGTGAAGATTGCGAACGCCGCCGCAACCGACAGCACGGTAAAAACAGCGCGCCCCCTGTGGCGGCGGAATGCACTGGCGGCAAGGGCGAAGCGCGTCACTGTACGGACTCCGGCTCCTCGCCCAGGACACCCTTGTCCATGAACAGTGTGTGCTGGGCGCGCGCTGCGGCGCGCGGATCATGCGTCACCATGATGATGGTCTTGCCGTGCTCGCGATTGAGGAGATGCAGAAGGTGGAGGATCTCGTCTCCAGCCTTGCGGTCGAGGTCGCCCGTCGGTTCGTCGCAGAGAAGTATGGTCGGATCGGTGACGATGGCGCGCGCAATACCGACGCGTTGCTCCTGGCCGCCGGAAAGTTCTCCGGGCTTGTGACGCGCGCGATCCTCGAGACCCACCAGCGCAAGCGCGGCGCGGGCGCGCTGCCTGCGTTCGGCGGCGCTCAATTTCGTCAGGATGAGCGGGAGCGCGACGTTCTCTTCCGCGGTGAGCACCGGCAGAAGATGGTACAGCTGAAAGACAAAGCCGATATGGCGCGCGCGCCAACGCGTCAGCGCGCTTTCGCTCATGCGATGAAGATCCTCGCCATCGATCAGCACCTCACCGAAGGATGGCCGGTCGATTCCGCCCAGGATGTTCAGAAGCGTGGTCTTGCCCGACCCCGATGGCCCCATCAGCGCGAGGAAATCCCCACGCGGCACATCGAGATCGAGATGTTTCAGCACTTCCAGTTTTTCCGAACCGCGCTTGAAGAACTTTGTCACGCCGCGCAACCGCACAAGCGTCGCTGGATCACGTGATTTTTGAGGCGCCGCATTGCGCCCGGCATCTGCCAAACCTGTCACAGTCATCGCTCACCTACCTCCATTCCTTCGACCAACGGGGCCGCTGCAGACATGATGATATGCTCGCCGCCATCGAGACCGGCCGTCACGATCGCCAGCCCGCCGCTCGAACGACGCGCTGAAACCACGCGTCGGACTGCGCGTCCGTTCTCGACGATGTAAACAAACCTGCGATTTCCGGTTCCATGCAGCGCCAGAGCGGGGATGCGGAGCGGAGCGGGACCAATCGTGCCTTCCGCCGAAACGAAGTTCACCTGCACACCCATCTGCGGAAGAATGCGTGGATCAAGCTGGTCGAACGCGATCCGCACTTTTACCGTCGCTTTCTGCTCGTTGGCGGTTGGAACGATGCTGATGACGTGCGCGGGAACCGTCCAGCCGGGATAGGCGTCGAGAACCGCTTCGACCGCCTGACCCTGGCGCACCCGCTGGATGTACGTTTCGTTCACGTCCACATCGATTTCGAGCGAGCGCATATCGACGATCTTGCAGATTCCGGTCTGTGTGAAGCCGCCCACGGCTTCGGGCGAAATCATCTCGCCGGGGTGGGCGTAGCGCTCGGTGACGACGCCGGCGAAAGGCGCCCGGATCACGGTATAGGAGAGGAGCGTCCGATCCAGTGCCGCAGTTCTTTCGTCGACGGCAACCTGTCCGATCGCGTGCGCCAACAGCGATCGGTCGATCGCGACCGCGGCGTCGGCACTCTTGAGGACGGATTCGCTCAGCGCGCCCTGTTTCGCGAGCCGCTCGGACCGCACAAGCGTCCACTGGTCGCGGTCGAGCTGTGCCGTGTATTGGGGCACGAGCGCGCGATCCGCCTGAAGCTGACTTTCGGCCGATTGGGAGGTGGCTCGCGCCGCGTTGTCGTCCAGCCGGGCGAGAATCTGCCCCGACACAACGTGATCGCCCTCGTTTACGAGGACGCTCGTAACCATGCCCGTGATCTCGGCTGCGACCGTGGCCTCCTGTTCCGCCACCACGTAGCCCGAGGCGTTGAGCACCGAGCCGGAGGCCGAAGCAGTTTCGGCAATGACCGTTCGGACGTTTACCGGGGCAGGCCGAAGGAACCACCAGGCGCCAGCGAAGCAGCCGATGAAAAGAGCAACGACGATGCCGCCCGCGATCCAGGGCCCGGCATTCGAGCGGACTCGAGGCTCGACTCTGTCGCGCTCGATCTTCAATGCCTGGAGTGCGTCGCGCGGGTCCAATTCGGTCAGCACCTCCAGCCTCGTCTGCACCGGAGTGCAAACTTATTGCCCGCACGGCGAGCAGAGAGTGACGAGTCGTGCCGGTGATGGGACGAACCGGTGCGGATTCGGGACGGGTGTTTCGTGCGAGTCAGCTCAGGCCGAGTGCCGCGCCGGCCTTCTCCCGATAGGAGCGGCTGAGAACGAGCTTGGACCCGTCGGCGAGAATCACCGACTGGTCGCCGTTGAACAGCGGTTGAATCTCCCGCACGGCCGCGATGCGCACCATCGTCGAACGGTGGATGCGCACGAACTGCCCGGGGTCCAGGCGCGATTCGAGCCCACTCATGGTTTCGCGAACGAGCTGGGTTTCCTTGCCGGCGTGCAGGCAGAGGTAGTTTCCCGCGGTTTCGATCCAGTCGATTGCGCTTGTGTTCACGAAGACAGTGCGGCCCACCGAGCGCACCGCGATGCGGTCGAGATAGGGTGGGGCGCCTTCGGGCCGCGCGACCGTCCCACCGCGCCGGTCGAGAAATTCGCGCGCTTTCTTTAGCGCCTGAGCGAAGCGTTCGCGGTCGAAAGGCTTCAAGAGATAATCGACGGCGCGCACGGCAAAGGCCTGCACGGCAAATTTGTCGAAGGCTGTGATGAAGATGACGGCGGGTCGTCGCTCGGGTGGAATACGATCGAGCAGTTCGAGCCCGTTCATGCCCGGCATCTGTACATCGAGGAGCAGGACATTGGGAGACAGTCGGGCGATCGCCGCGAGAGCACTGTCGGCGTCGCCGCACTCGCCCACAATCTCGGCATCGGGCTCTTCCGTGAGATAGCGCCGCGTGCGTTGCCGCGACAGCTGCATGTCGTCGATGATGAGAATTCGCAGGTTCACGGGAGCTCGCGGAACGGCAGGACGATGCTCGCCGTTGCGCCGCCCCCGTCGGTATCGTGCAATGCGACGCTGGCCTCCGCGCCATACAGGTGCTTGAGACGCGAACGCGCATTGGAAATCCCGATGCCGGCGCCTCCGGCATTTGACGCTCCGGCGCCGAGACCGGGCCCGTTGTCGCGAAGTTCGATGCGCAGCACGCGACCGTCGCGGCGGGCCGAAATTGCGAGACGGCATGAATGGTCGTGGGGCCGGCCGTGCGTCATCGCGTTTTCCGCAAGAGGCTGCAGGATCATGGCTGGAACACGGGCATGCACCGAGGCCGGGTCGATGGAAAAGGTAATATCGAGCCGGCTGCGCAGCAACATCGCCTGAAGCGCGAGATAGTCCTTGAGGAAATCGATTTCCGCCTGAAGCGAAATTTCCTGCTGGCGGGATTCGTCGAGCGACCGGCGCAACAATCCGCTCAGTTGCGTGATGGCGCGATCGGCCGCTTCCGGGTCGTCATAGCCGAGCTCGGATATGGCGTTCAGCGTGTTGAACAGGAAGTGCGGATCGAGCTGCGTACGCAGCCGCCTCAGTTCCGCCTCGGCCACGCGCCGTGAAAACTGCCGGTGCTGCCACAGTGCGAAAGCGGCGAGGCCGGCAATTGCAAGAACCATAGAAGCTGTCAACCCGTCGTACATGCTCACAAACGCCTGTCGAGGCTGCCATCGGCACGAAGGCCGACACGAGAGCCTGAAATGAAGTCTGAGGCCTGATCCAACCGACGACAAGGGAGCCGTTCGCGATTCGCACCTCCGGCGTCCGCTACCGACCCCGGCGCGTCTGTCTGTCGTTTTCTCGCGTCCTCAACCGTGCGCGCGCCTGCGGCGGTTTTCATCCGCACAGAGCGGGTTCAGCTGTTCCTCGCGCCAAGCTGTACTCGCCTTGACCTTCACCTGCCTGTTCGGGCTCGTGGACACGATCGGCTGGGGGCCGATTTCCGAATTCATGACGTAGCGACAATGACTCGATCCAGGCTAAGGTCATAAATCTTGGGGCGTGCAATTTGGGCGTTCCCGCGCCCGCTGGCCGGCAAGGAAGCTGGCGGGCGCCGGGGCAAAGCCGGAAGGGACAACGAATATGGCAATGGCGATGACGGCCGGCGGTGCGCACTTTGCGCCGCGGGCCACGCGGGACCGCGACTTCTTTCTGTTCATGGTGGCATTGATCTGGCTCGGCATCCTGATGGGATTCGTGCCCGACATCGCCGCCCATCTCCGGATGCACAAGCCGGCCTACCCGCTGATTGTGCACGTCCATGCGGCTGCCTTCGTCGGCTGGCTCTGTCTTCTCACGACGCAGGTCGTGCTGATCCGCAGCGGCCGTGCCGACATCCACCGCAAGCTCGGCGTGTTTGGCGCAATCCTGGCGACCGCCATGGTATTTCTCGGCCTGGCGACGTCGGTGGTCGTCGACCGGCTGCATTTCCGTACGCCTGACAGCGATCCGCAGTTCCTCGCGATCCAGCTGGCCGACATCCTCAATTTCGGCACGCTGGCTGCTGCCGCCATCGTCTGGCGCAAGACACCGTCGGCCCATAAGCGACTCATTCTTCTGGCGACGATATTCATTGCCGATGCGGGTTTTGCGCGCTGGCTCGGCGATTCGGTTGCCAAAGTGGTGGGCAGCGGTTTCTGGCAGGACTGGACGAGTTTCTACGTCTACGACCTGGTTCTGGTCATCATCATCGGCGCCTACGACCTCCTCACGCGCCGCCGCCTGCATCCCGCCTTCGTTGCCGGAAGCATTTTCGGGATCGGCGTACAGGTCATCGCCGCCTGGCTGTACGTAAGTCCCTGGTGGAAGCTCGCATCCCTCCGGTTGCTCGGGCTCTGACAGCGCGAGGGGGTAGCCCCGGAATGGAACATCATGTCCTGTCGCCGTCGCCGGCGGTCCTGCGGGAAGCGATATCCTGTCCCGCCGGTAAGCGCGGTCACCGGTAAACTTTGCTTGAGCGGACCCCCAACATGCTTGGCGCGCCGGAAGTGCAGGGCGTAGATTCGCTGCGCGATTGAGGCGGGAGTTAAGTCATGCACGTGAAGCTTGTTGCAGGAGTGTCGTATGCGGCGATGCTCCTTGGGGCCATTTGCGCGAGCGCATTGGTCGGTACCTCGGCGATGGCGGACAATGCGGGTGCGGCGCCAAATCCCGGCGCCATGAGCGGTGACCAAGGCCAATCGTCGGCGTCCGCCTGCGTGACGGTTGCGGGCGCGAAATCCGCGCAGTGGGACCAGAAGCGACTCATGATCCGCGAGACCGAGACCTTTGCGGATGGCAGGAAGAGAGTGGTCGAAGCCATTTTCACTCCGGATGTCGACTACGCCCGCGTGGACGGAGGGCCGTGGACGAGCATGAACCTTGTGAAGCGGCAGCGCGGCGTGCCACCCGCGGGCGATCTCGTCAAGCGCATGGGGCTCGAGGACTGCGGCCTCAGCGGCTCCGACGGATCAGGCAACACGAAAGAGTCGGTGTACAGCTACGGCTACCTGCCTGACGCCCGTGCCGGACAGGTGACGGGGAAAATGTGGGTCGACGATTCCTCGCAACTGCCGGTCCGGCAGGAGCTTGCGCAGACAGAGGCGGCGCAACGGAACGTACCGATCTCCATCGAAGCCAGTTACACCTATGGCGACGCGGTAACCGTGCCTTCGGACGCGGTGCGCTCCGATGAGCGCCGGCGGTGGCTCGAGCAGCAGGTCTTTTTCAGAAATGTCGGTGCAGCCAGCGGGGCTGCGGGTCCATCGGATGCAGAATATTCCTTTGGAGGAAAGCATCACTAGCACGGATTGCTGTACGACTTGCACGGTCACGGCGCCGCCACTGCCGGCGCCGTGACCGGGCAGCACGACCTGATAAGCTATAACGATCTATGATTCGGGTTTAATCGCGTTGATCGCTGGCTGCTGTCCGGGTCTGTGCCATTTCCGAATCCGGCAGACCTGTTCTTCCTGATGGGTTTTGGGTCCCGGGTGAACCACGACCTCCCAGTGTTCCGGAACGTATGCGCTTTGCCTCCAACAATCGCTTTCGCCGAACGAACAATGAGGATGGTTGGCAATCTGCAAAACCGCTTCATCGTACGCGCGACCGTTCGGCAGGAGCGTCGCTGAACGAATCCGCCCGGCGGACATCAATTGGAAGATCGCCGCATTTGCCTTGGGCGGCAGGCCAGGGTCATCTGCGTTGACCAGGAGTCGCAAACGGGTTCCCCTCCTCCCGGAATATCAGATTTTCTTTGCATGATGCCGCTCCAACGACACCCATTGCAATGTGCCTGCCGGCGCCTCTGGCCGGAATGAGAACGATACATTAGTGTGAACGGCCTCGACAAATCGGGCCGGGCGACTTCACAGGCGGGGCATTCCGGGATTGATTGTCCACGACCCTGTTTGCTGATCGCGCACATCTCGCGGAAGAGCCGACGTGCTGTTCGATGACAAGCTCCTCTTTGTACACGTGCCGAAGACGGCCGGCATGTCGATCAGGAAATTTCTGATCGACAACATCCCGGGCAAGGTCACCCTTGTCGAAGAGCAGGATCGCCTCCATCCGTCGATGCCCGTCGCAGTGCGCGTCAAGCTGAGCGTCAGGAAACTGTTGAAGGCCGGGGGATTGCTGATGCCTCCGTCGGTGACGGTCATCGAAGGAAACCCCCACTGCCGATTGTTCCAGGCGCGGGAATGGCTCGGCAAACGGGGCCGAAGGCTCGAAGATTTTTGCGCAATTCTGGCCGTTGTTCGCAATCCCTATGACCTCGAGGTCTCGCGCTATCACTTTCTCAGGAAAGGCTGGCACGGCGTGCAAGGGCTGGCACGCGGCGCCGAACAGAGAATCGCCCTGGAAGGCGATTTCGAGAAGTTTGCCCTGAACGCCCCGTATCACGGTCGGTTGCCCGCACGGATCGAGGACTGGTACGAAATCGGAGGCGACATGCCCAACAATCTGCGCATCGTACGATTCGAGCACCTCGAGGAGGATTTGCGCCGTGTCGTCGGTGAATTCTATCCGATCACGGCAAAGGTGCCCCGATTGAACGCGACGGATCACGAACCCTATGCATCCTACCTCTCGCTCCGATCGGAGGAGGCGATCTACCGGAAATATCGTTGGCTGTTCGACCGACAATTCTATCCGCGGCAGAAGATCGAGGCACAGTAATGCTTCCGCTGTGTGGGGAAGCGGCAGCTGCATTGCGGTCTGGACGTGACGTACAGCAATGATACAATCAACCCAGACCGCGCGAGACGTGTCTAGTCAGGCCTGCGCGTTGCCGGCCGGCGCATTTTCCTGCTGCGCCGCCAGGAAGGCGTGCAGGACCGCGACGACCTGCGAGCCTTCGCCCACCGAGGCGGCGACGCGCTTCACCGAACCCGAGCGTACGTCGCCGACGGCAAAAATGCCTTTGTGGTTGGTCTCGAAGGGAAAACGTCCGTTGCTGCGGAAGGCGTCAGCGCAGATGAAGCCCTTCGGGTCGACATCGATGCCAAGCTGCGCAAGCCATGAGGTGTTGGGGGCCGCGCCAATGAGAAGAAAGAGATGGCGGATCGGCCGCGCCGTTTCCTCGCCGGTGGCGCGATTGATCCAGCGCACGCGCTCGAGCGAGCCAGGCTCGCCCTCGAGGCCCGTGACCTCCGTCTGTGTCAGAACTTCGATGTTTGGCTGCGCCGCGATGCGGTCGCACAGATAGCGCGACATCGTCGCTTCGAGGCTCTTGCCTCGCACGATCATCCAGACTTTCTTCGCCTGGCTCGCGAGATAAACAGCGGCCTGGCCTGCGGAATTGCCCCCACCCACAAGTGCGACCTCCTCACCAAGACACAGATGTGCTTCGATCGGCGACGCCCAGTAATGCACGTGCGAACCCTCGAAGTCGGCAACGTTTGCAACGTCGAGACGGCGGTATTCCGCGCCGCTCGCGATGACGACCGCGCGCGACCGCACCGCGTCGCCACTCTTGAGCTTCAGTACGAAGGAACTGTCACAATCGAGACTTACCACTTCTTCCGGAATGGCCATTTCGGTGCCGAATTTCTGCGCCTGGTTGTACGCGCGCGCCATCAGCGCCATGCCGGTGATGCCGGTCGGGAATCCCAGATAGTTCTCGATGCGGGCGGACGCACCGGCCTGACCGCCAAAAGCGCGGCAATCGACGACGAGCGCCGACAGGCCTTCCGACGTCGCGTAGACCGCGGCAGCCAACCCGGCCGGCCCTGCGCCGACGATCGCAACGTCGTACACAGTTGAAGCGTCGATGGTGCGCGAGAGCCCGATGCAGCGCGCAAGCTGGTTCTCGGTCGGATTGCGCAGCATGTTGCCGTTCGGGCAGAGCACCGTCGGCAGTTCGGACGGTTCCACGTGAAAGCGCTCGATCAGCGTCCTGGCGCAATTATCGGTCTCGGGATCGAGTTGCTGATGGGGCTGGCCGTTCCGCCGCAGGAAATTCTCGAGTCGCAGGACATCACGATCGTCCGCGCGACCGATGATGACCGGGCCACCGACATTGCGCTCCAGAATGCCGACGCGGCGGAGGATGAGCGCGCGCATGATGCGCTCGCCAAGTTCGGCTTCCTCGATCATGAGACTGCGAAGCTGCGATGGCGGAATGACCACGACGTCGATGTCATCGTCGGCCGAGCTGTCCACGAACGCCGGCCGCCCGGACAGCTGCGCGAGCTCGCCGTGAATGGCTCCAGGCCCGTGGATGGCAATCGGCGTATCGGGTTTGCCATGCACCATGACGCGAAGATGACCCTTGAGCACGACCATCAGGCCGTCCGTCGGTTGGCCCGCGCGGACGACGCAGTCGCCGGCGCGGTACGAGCGGATTTCGCCGAACCGCTTCATCCGGGCGATGTCGGCTCCGTCGAGAATGGGAAACACCTGGTCCCGGCGGGTCTCGAAAACCGTTGGCGCTACGACAATTTCGCTCATGAATCACTCCAGTTCATGCCAATACGCCATTGAAAATACGCGCGCTTTTCTATTCCGATCCCGGCGTACACGCCAGCCTGTCAGCCTGACCATACCTCGCCTTCGGGAGCGCCGCGGCCCAGCTTATCGGGCAAGGATTCGCCTTTCGGCGTGAACGAAAGCGACACGGAGTTGATGCAAAAGCGCTGGCAGGTTGGCGGCGGGCCGTCGGGAAACACATGGCCCTGATGTGCGCCGCAACGCGCGCAGACGATCTCGGTCCGGACCATGCCATGGCTGGTGTCGCGGATCTGGCGCAGATGACCTTCCGCAAACGGCGCCGTGAAGCTCGGCCAGCCGGTGCCGCTCTCGAATTTTTCGCCGGCCTTGAACAAGGGCAGGCCGCATAGCCGGCAGCAGAACACGCCCGCGCGCTTCTCGTTGAGCAGAGTCCCGCAGAACGGCGCTTCCGTGCCGTGTTCGAGCAGCACGTCGCGCTCCTCGCGGCTCAGATTCTTGATGATATCCTGCCGCTGCGTTTCGTTCGGCGGCGTCAGATCGAATTTCGCGGACGCAACGGTATTCATCTCCGTCTCCTCGGGCCTGCCTCAACACACTTACTTAGTATCTGTCTGGCCGGAAAGCACGCGTCGAAGCCGGCGCGAGCATAACGAGAATCGCCGTACACTGCCTCAGCCGCCCGGGTTGGAGACCTTCAAGCGACTTTGCGGAGCGGTTTGAACGCCGTGTGAAACCCGGACACGAAAAGCCGCCGGCGATGCCATGGAAGGTCCCCCCGGCCTTCACGCGCGCACGCTCGCGCGATGAGCGCCGGCGGGGGTCTCGGGTTCAAGTCAGGTTTTGGCGTCGGCGAAGTTAGGTCTTTTCCAGAATTGCGGCGACCTGGACTTTCGTGCCGAAACGCGCCGGCGCCACCGATCAAGACGCCACGTTTGTTGCCACGTGCGCAACGGCGGATTTATCCTCACCAGCGAAGAAGTGTCGTATCGGAACTGGAGTCGTTCATGAGCCACGTACAAGTCGGGCAGGAGAATTTTCAGATGCCGCCCCGGGAGGGCTTTACCGTTGCGCACTTTCTCACCGTCGCCAATATCGAGCGATCGGCACGCTTTTACGAAACGGTCTTCGAGGGGCGAATTCTGAGCAGAGGCGACAGCAGCGGCGCGCCCGGGTACATCCAGATCGCGAACACGTGGCTCATTGTCAATGTCGGTGGCGGCCCGACGCCCGACAAGCCGACGGTCACGCTCAGCGTTCCCGCGGACCCGGATTCCGTCAGCAGCTTCATGAACATCCGCGTGGCGGACATTCAGGCGTGCTACAAATTGTGGCGAGAGCGCGGAGCCGAGTTCATCACCGAACCAAAGGACAAGTACGGCGAGACGCGCTGTTACATTCGCGATCCCGATGGTTACATAATAGAAGTCGGGCAGAGCAAGCCGGACTTCACGTACGGATGAACGTCGCAAAAGCAGTGGAATGACCGCGATTTCGTTGCGCCGACGGAGGAACATGGCATGGACCCGGTGAACCCGACCGAAGACGTTGAACAACATCGCCGTCAATTCTTTGGCACTGCCGCCATGGCGCTTCTGGCTGCCGGCGCCGGAGTGGGCGGCGTTGCGTCGGCGACGGACCAGACCGCTGCTTCACCACCGGCCGCGAAGCGTGGGGCACACGCCGCGTTTTCAACCGCAAAGCAGATCGACGCCGGCCTGTTGAATGTCGGCTACGCCGAAGCGGGCCCCGAGAACGGCCCGCCGGTGCTGCTTCTGCACGGCTGGCCTTACGACATTCACAGCTATGCGGATGTTGCGCCGTTGCTGGCCTGTGCCGGGTATCGCGTCATCGTCCCCCATCTCCGCGGCTATGGCACGACGCAATTTCTTTCCGGCGCCACGGTCCGCAACGGCCAGCCGTCTGTTGTCGCGCTCGACGTCATTGCGCTTCTGGATGCTCTCAAGATCGAGAAGCCTGTCATTGCCGGATTTGACTGGGGCGCACGGACGGCCAACATCATCGGAGCGCTGTGGCCCGAGCGGTGCAAAGGTATGGTGTCGGTGAGCGGCTACCTGATCGGCAGCCAGGCATCCGGCAAGATCCCGCTGCCGCCCAAGGCCGAGTTACAGTGGTGGTACCAATTCTATTTCGCCACCGAACGCGGCCGGGCCGGTTACGACAAATACCGGCACGACTTTGCAAAACTCATCTGGCGGCTTGCGTCGCCGAAGTGGAACTTCGACGATGCCACATTCGATCGCAGTGCGGCGTCCTTCGATAACGCGGACCATGTCGCCATCGTGATTCATAACTACCGCTGGCGGCAGGGCCTCGCGGAAGGCGAGGCAAAATACGACGATCTGGAAAAGCGGCTGGCCGAGTCTCCGGTCATCACCGTCCCCACCATTACGATGGAAGGGGATGCCAACGGCGCGCCCCACCCCGAGCCGGCTTCGTACAGAAACAAATTCTCGGGCAAGTATGCTCACCGGACCATCACGGGCGGCGTCGGGCATAATCTTCCGCAGGAGGCGCCCCAGGCCTTCGCGCAGGCCGTTATCGACGCGGCGGCGCTTTAGACGGCTAAAGCCTGCTCCAATCGAAACAAAAGCCCCCACCCAAACGCCGTTACCACGAAGTGGTATGGGCGCGAGGCGGTTACGTCGCGCAAGCACCGCGAGCCGGACCCTGCGCGGAAAGGCATCACGCAGGTGAGCGCGATCGGACCGGCAACCACCACGATTTCATGGGTTATTCCCCCGGCCGGAACAGGGTTCCGGCGAAGTCGCCGAGTTCGCTTTCGAGGCCGCCGCCGAGGTTGAGAATTTTCTGAATTGTCTCGATGGACACATCGTGCTGGGCGGCCGTTGCTTCAAGCGCGGCCTCCGGATTGCCGTCGCTGCTGGTCAGATTGGCCTGCACGGCGTTAGCGATTTCCCTCACTTCGTGCGGCGGCAAGCCCACTTTCTCGGCAATTGCCTGAAGGTTCGCTTCGATGTTGTCGAACAAAGCCATGGAATTCTCCATCCGCGAGGTTGCCGGGCATTCCCGGAGTGTCGTGTTCGCCGCGCCGGGTCTTCTACGACCTGAAGAACTCAAGCAGGTCGGCGTTCACCTTGTCCTTCAGCGTCGTACAGAGGCCGTGCGGCGCGCCGGGATAGACTTTCAGCGTCGCGCCCTTCACCAGTTTCACCGCAAGTTCGGCCGCATCCTTGATCGGCACAATCTGGTCGTCGTCGCCATGGATGAACAGAGTCGGCACATCGAAGCGTTTCAAATCTTCCGTGAGGTCGGTTTCCGAAAACGCCTTGATGCAGAAATACGAAGCCGGGAATCCAGCCATCATGCTTTGAAGCCAGAAGGACTCGCGTACGCCTTCCGAGACCTTCGCGCCCGGCCGGTTGTAGCCGTAGAAGAGCATGCTGAGGTCTTTCCAGAACTGGGAACGATCGGCCTGTACAGCGGCGCGAAGCTGGTCGAAGGCCGCCATCGGTGTGCCGAGCGGATTGGATGCCGATTTCAGCATCACCGGCGGAATGGCGCCGATCAGCACCGCCTTCGTGACGCGCCGGGTTCCGTGGCGTCCGATGTAACGCGCGACTTCGCCGCCACCGGTCGAGTGACCGACATGGATCGCCTGCTCGAGGTCGAGCTGCCTGACAAGCTCGGCGAGGTCGTCGGCATAGGTGTCCAGATCGTTGCCGGTCCAGGACTGCGAAGACCGCCCGTGTCCGCGACGATCGTGAGCAACACATCGATAGCCGTGCTGCGCGAGGAAAAACATTTGATCCTCGAACGCGTCGGAACTGAGCGGCCAGCCGTGGCTGAATACGACCGGTCGTCCGGTGCCCCAGTCCTTGTAGTAGATTTCCGTGCCGTCACTGGTTTTGAAACTGGACATGGAGCAACCTCGCCGCGTTGTGCCCTTCTTCCGCTGCATCCGGGACGGATGCCACCGACGCCCAAAGCTACTATACGCGCTTGTTTTGCGGACTTCGCGGTAAGACTTTGCAGTACCCCTATGCACCAAGGTGCAATTGCCCGATTGCAAAAACGCGCTCTCGGTTTGCCGTTACGGTTGCGCGCTTTGGCGGCGGAGCGAGGCGATGTCGCTTGCGGTCAGGGACGAGCCTTTCGCGCCGAAACGCGCCGTCACGTAGTTCGCAACCGCGGCGATTTCGGCATCGGTGAAGGAGCGCCCGAACGCCGGCATCGAGATCACGCCCGAAGGTGTCGTTCGCCGCGTCCCGGAAATCACGATCTGCGCCGCGTTGGTGGCGGAAGGGTCATTGACGGCGCGCGCGCCGGTCAGGGTTGCGAAAGGCGAAAGCGCGCTCTGGCCCGTCCAGCCGTGGCAGGCGGCACAGGCGCCTTCGAACAGATGTTTGCCGAGGGCGTCGGCAACCATGGGGCCGCCCTTCGGCGATGCCGGCGCGGGCGGGGCAAGCGAGGCCGGGAGATCCGGCGAAGATTGCGGCGGGACGGTGCGCACATAGGCGACGATCGCGCGGAGGTCGTCGGGCGTCATACGCGCGAACCCGTTGTCGACCGCCTCGCCCATCGAGCCGCTCGCGGTGCCGTGGCCGGTCGCGTGCCCCTGGGCCAGGTAGTTGTACACATCTGCATCGCTCCAGGCGCCGATGCCGAAGTCGCGGTCTCCCGTAATATTGTACGCGCGCCATCCCGCCGCGATCGCACCCGCGAATTTGCGCCGGTTGTCCATCGAAAACGCAATCGTGCGCGGCGTATGGCACTCGCCGCAATGCGCGAGCGCTTCGGCGAGATAGGCGCCGCGGTTCCACTGTGCGCTTCTATCTGCATTCGGCTCGAAGCGTCTGTCGGCGCTGAACAGCCACGACCACAGCGCGACAAGCCGGCGCTGGTTGAAGGGAAACGCAAGCGTGTTGACCCGCCGCGGGGCATGCACCGGCGGAAGGCTGAACAGATACGCCTTGATCGCGAGGACATCGGCATCGGTCATCCAGGTGTAGGATGTGTACGTCATCGCCGGATAGAGTGGACGCCCGTCCTGTCGGATGCCGCGATGGAGCGCATTCAGGAAATTGGCGTCGCTGTAATTGCCGATGCCGGTTTCCCTGTCGGGCGTGATGTTCGTCGACCACAGCGTGCCGAACGGGAGACGGATGGCGAGACCGCCCGCGAATGCGCGCCCGCCTTTCGCGGTGTGGCAGGCGGCGCAATCGGCAGCGCGCGCGAGATATTCGCCGCGTTTGACCAGACTTGCATGTGCGAGCGCGGGCGGTACGCCGGTGGGATCGGGACCGTGGTAATCGGCGAGCGCAACCGTGTGGCCGCCGGCAAAGTCCATGGGACCAGGCGCGAGCACCAGCCACGAGAGGACCCCGATTGCGAGGATGCCGATGACAACGAGCACCGCGACGATCCGATAAGCCACGCGGTTCACGCCTCTTTCCTCCCGGCAAGTACGTCGCGATCGACCGGCATGCGCCGGAGCGGAATGCCGGTCGCGGCATAGATGGCGTTGCGGATTGCAGGGGTGGCCGTGGTCACGCCCGTCTCGCCGATGCCGCCCGGCGGCTCGCCGCTCCTGATCAGGTGCACGTCGATCGCGGGCGCCTCATTGATGCGCAGCATGCGGTAATCGTTGAAGTTCGACTGCTCGACGCGGCCGTTCTTTATGGTGATCTCGCCCCACAGTGCGGCGGTGGCGCCGAAGATCATGCCGCCCTGCAATTGCGCGACGATGGTGTCGGGATTGACGGCGATGCCGGTGTCGACCGCGGTCGTCAGGCGATGCAGCCTGACATTGCCGTTCCCGTCCACTTCCACATGCGCGACGGTGGCGATGAAGCTCGCGAACGATATCTGTACAGAAACACCGCGTCCGTGCCGGTGGGGCAGGGGCGTGCCCCAGCCGGATTTCTCGGTCGCCACGTCGAGCGCGGCAAGGAGCCGCGGCGTCTTCGTCAGATGCGCGCGGCGGAATTCGACCGGATCCTTTCCGGCATGGCGTGCCAGTTCGTCGATGAAGCTCTCAATCGCGAAAACATTGTTGTTGGGGCCGACGCCGCGCCAGAATCCCGTCGGTATTCCCGGCGGCTCGTGGCGCATCTGTTCCACAATGAGATTGGGAATCGCGTAAGGCACGTCGACGGAGCTGTCGACCGTGTCGAAATCGATGCCATGATTGGCCTTGAAAGCGGGCGGCAGCCAGCGCGCCACCACCGAGGACCCGGTAATGCGATGCCGCCAGCCGTCGATCCTGCCGTCCTTCAACGTCGCGGTGAGGCGGTCATAGTAGAGCGGCCGATAGACATCGTGCTGGATATCCTCTTCGCGCGTCCAGACGAACTTTACCGGCCCGTCGACATGCCTGGCCACGCGAACGGCCTTCACCACCATGTCGGGCTCGAGCCGCCGGCCGAAGCCGCCGCCGAGGAGGTGATTGTGGACAATGACCTTGTCCAGCGGCAGGCCGGCCGTCGCCGCCGCGGTCGACTGCACACGCGCCATGATCTGCGTGCCGATCCAGATTTCGCAGGAGTCCTTTGTCAGATGGACCGTACAGTTCATGGGCTCCATCGTCGCATGGGCAAGGAACGGCATTTCGTAATGCCGCTCGAATGTCTCGCCGTCTCCGAGTGCCTTTTCCGCGTCCCCGACCTTCTTCGCTACGAGGCCGTTCTGCCCGCTCGCCCTGCGGATATCGGCACGAACGAAAGCAGTGTCGACGTGCCCGTACGGGCCGGGATTCCATTCAAGCTTCAGTGCGTCGAGGCCCTTCTTCGCCGCCCACATGTGATCGCCGATCACGGCAACGAGATCGTCGAGTACGACGACCTGCTGTACACCGGGAACTTTCCTGGCGTCGCTGTCATCGCAATGAACGAGCTTGCCCCCGAAATGCGGACAGGCGGCGTGGGTCGCGAATTTCATGCCGGGAAGGATGACGTCGATGCCGTACACGGCCTGGCCGGTCGCCTTCCCGGGCGTGTCGAGTCGCTTCAGCGGCTTGCCGATGAGGCGGAAATCCTTCGGCTGCCTCAGCGGAGGGTTGGCGGGCGGCGTTCCGTTCGCGACCGAAGCAAGCTGGCCGTAGCTCAGCGAACGGTTGCTCGCCCTATGAATCACCTTGCCGCTTTCGGTCGTGCAGCCGGACGGATCGACATTCCATTGCTTCGCGGCCGCCGCGACGAGCAGCGCCCGCGATTGCGCCGCCGCCTTGCGGATCGGCAGCCACCAGGCACGGATGGAATTGGAATTGCCCGTCGCCTGCACGGTCAGCATCGGGTTGGCGTAGAGCTTCTCGTTCGCCGGGGCGTGTTCGAGAGCGACGCTGTTCCAGTCCGCGTCCAGCTCTTCGGCCAGCATCATCGCGATCGATGTGTACACGCCCTGACCCATCTCCACCTGCGGCATGACAAGCGCTGTCTTGCCGCTCGTATCGATCCGGATGAATGCATTGGGCGCGAACGGCCCGGGTTCCGGCGACAAACCTTCGCTATCGTTTGGCGCCGCCGCGCCGGCGAAAGGGACATGAAAGGCCAAAACAAATCCGGCGGTGAGCCCCGTTGTCAGGACCCCGCGGCGCGAGGGCGTGCGAACGATGGCATTCATGCTCATCCTCCGCCTGCTTCCTTTTCATTGACGGTTGCGGCGCGCTTGATCGCGGCGCGGATGCGCACATAGGTGCCGCAGCGGCAGATGTTGCCCGACATCGCGGCATCGATATCTGCGTCGTCGGGATGCGGCGTCGATTTGAGCAGCGCCGCCGCCGACATGATCTGCCCCGGCTGGCAATAGCCGCACTGGATCACTTCGAGGTCGAGCCACGCCTTCTGTACTTTCGCGCCTTCCGGCGTCGCGCCAATGCCTTCGATGGTGGTGATGGCGCGGTTGCCGACGGCGCTGACCGGCAGGAGACACGAACGCACCGGATTGCCGTCAATGTGCACCGTGCACGCGCCACAGAGCGCCACGCCGCAGCCGAATTTTGTGCCGGTCATGCCCAACACGTCGCGCAGCACCCAGAGCAGCGGCATGTCGGCGGGCACGTCGACGCTTTTCGCCTCGCCATTGATTCGCAGTTCGGTCGCCATGGCTACCCCTCCATGCGAGCGCCCGACCCTACGCCTGTTCCTCGGCCGGCGCTAACACATTCCTGCGGTGCTTTGCACATCCTTGCGTCGAATCCTGCGCGCGAGTTGCCAGGCACGCATATCGGTACGCCACTGCAGATCGATCCCTTTTCCTATTTTGCTGTTCGCAATGCCGTTAACCTACCGAGATGGCGGGGTTTGGAGGATTGGACGGAAGGAGTAAGCTCGCCGTTGCGACGCAGCGCGTCGCCGCGCGTTCAAACCAAAACGAGCCTCGTGGAGGGGGTGCGAGTTTGGGGAACTTTGGCGATATCTTTCGAAGGGTGGCGCTCGTGCTGGCCGCGCTGGCGCTCGCGTCCTGCGGGCCGCGTGCGCCCGAGGCGCCGCCGAAACCGCATGTCAGCGTCGCCTACCCGATCCTCAAGCGGGTGATCGACTGGGATGATTTCATCGGTCGCTTCCAGGCGATTCAGAGTGTGACGGTGATGCCGCGCGTTTCGGGCGCGATCGCCGCAATTCTGTTTCGGAACGGGCAGGACGTGAAGGCCGGTCAGCCGCTTTTCATCATCGATCCGCGCCCCTTCCGCGCCGCCTATGACCAGGCGCTTGGCGATCTCGCCAACGCCAAAGCAACACTCGCGAACGCCAAAGCCAACTACGCGCGCGGCAAGGCGCTGTGGGCGTTGGACGCAATCAGCAAGGAACTGTACGACGCGCGGCTGGCGGCCGAGCAGGAGGCGGCGGCGCAGGTGGAGTCAGATCGGGCAGCGGTCGAAGCGGCGCGCCTCAATCTGGACTTCACCACCGTAAAGTCACCGGTCGCCGGCCGCATGTCCGACCGCAATGTCAGCATTGGCGACATCGTGGTGGCAAACACGACGAACCTCACCAACGTCGTCACGCTCGATCCGATCTGGTTCAATTTCGACGGCGCGGAGACTTTTCTGCTGAAGTACCAGCGCGAGGAGAAATTGGGCCAACGCATCTCGTCGCGCGTCGCCCCCAATCCGCTCCAAATCCAGCTTGCCGACGAGAGCGGCTATCCGCATCGGGGTCACATGGTGTTCGTAGACAACGCCGTCGACCCGCAATCCGGTACAATCCGCGCCAAGGCCGAGTTCGAGAATCACGATCACTTCCTGACCCCGGGCATGTTCGGCCGCGCGCGGCTGCTTGCGTCTGGCGCGTATCAAGCGATGCTGATCCCGGACGAATCCATCATCACCGACCAGACGCGGCGGCTCGTGTACATTGTGGACGGTGGCGGCAAGGTTGCGGCGCGCGAAGTCGAGACAGGACCGATCGTCATCGGTCTCCGCGTGATTCGAAGCGGCATCAAGGCGACAGACAAGGTGGTGCTCGATGGTCTCGCGCGGCTGTTGCCCGGAGCGGAAGTCGAGGCGACGCTTATAAAGCTCAAGCCACGCGCGGCCGATACGTCGCCACAATCCGAACCACTGACCGCGCCGCCATCTTCCCAGGCCACTCCACACTAGGCGGGTATGTATATGCGCGCGGCCAGCGTGAGATAAACGAGATGAAGCTGCCGCATTTTTTCATCGATCGGCCGATCTTTGCGGCGGTCGTTGCGATTCTGATCGTCCTGTTCGGCGCGGTCAGCTATCCGACGCTGCCGGTCGCGCAATATCCCGAGATCGCGCCGCCAACGGTGACCGTCACGGCGAGCTATCCCGGCGCCACGGCCGAAACGGTTGCCGAAACGGTCGCCACGCCGCTGGAGGAACAGATCAACGGCGTCGAGAACATGCTGTACATGTCGTCGTCCTCGACCGCCGACGGCCAGCTCACCATCACCATCACATTCGCGCCGGGCTCCGACATCAACGAAGACCAGGTGCTGGTGCAGAACCGCGTCGCCACCGCCCAGCCCCGGTTGCCGCAGGAGGTTCAGCAGATCGGCGTCGTCACACAGAAAGCCTCGCCCGATCTGCTTCTCGTCGCGACTCTCGTGTCGCCCGATCACAGCCTCTCGCAGCAATACCTCTCCAACTATGCGACTCTGCAGATCGTGGACCGACTCTCGCGCCTCAAGGGCGTCGGCAATGTGCGCGTCTTCGGCGCCCGCGACTACAGCATGCGCATCTGGATCGATCCCGACCGCGCGGCGGAGGTGAACCTCACCGTCGACGAGATCGTTGCCGCGGTCCAGGCGCAGAACGCGCAGGTGGTGGGAGGGTCGGTCGGCCAACCGCCCTTCAACCGCGGCGGCACCGCTTTCCAGCTCGGCATCGAGGCGAAAGGGCGGCTTACGACACCCCAGGAATTCGGCGACATCATTCTCAAGACCGACAATCTGGGCCGGCTGACGCGCCTGCGCGACGTGGCGCGCATCGAACTGGGCGCGCAGGACTACACGGAAAATGCCTATTACTCGGGCAACCCGACGGTCGGCATCGGCATCTTCCAGCTGCCCGGCTCGAACGCGCTATCGACCGCGCAGAGGGTTCAGGACGAGCTTGCCGATGCGGCGAAGACATTCCCGCCGGGGTTGAAATACCAGATTCCGTACAATCCGACCGAGTACATCGCCAAGTCGATTTCCGCCGTCGAGCGCACGCTGTTCGAGGCGGTCCTTCTCGTCGCGCTCGTGGTGCTGCTTTTCCTACAGAGCTGGCGCGCGGCGCTCGTCCCGATCATCGCCATTCCGGTTTCGATCGTCGGCTGCTTCGCGGGGCTTGCGATCTTCGGCTTTTCGCTGAACAATCTCTCGCTCTTCGGCATGGTGCTTGCCATCGGCATCGTGGTCGACGACGCGATCGTCGTGGTCGAGAACATCGAGCGCGTGATGCGCGACGATGGACTTTCCCCGCGCGATGCCGCGCACAAGACCATGGACGAAGTCTCCGGTGCGCTGATCGCGATCGCGCTCGTGCTGATGGGCGTGTTCATCCCGACGGCTCTGATCCCCGGCATTTCCGGCGCCTTTTACAAGCAGTTCGCGCTCACCATCGTCGCGGCCACGGCGATCTCGTGCTGGGTGTCGCTGACGCTGTCGCCGGCTATCGCTGCGCTCATTCTGAAACCGCACAAACAGGAAGAGGAAGGGCGGGGCGGCTCGGTTTTCGCGCGCTTCTCGCGCCGCTTCAACGCCGGCTTCGCCAATCTTTCGCATCGCTACGGCGCGTTCACCGCACGCGCGATCCGGACTCTCGCCGTCATCGGCATCGCCTATGTGGTGCTGATCGTGGCCGCGGTATGGCGCCTGTACGTAACCCCGGTTGGCTTCATCCCGGCACAGGACCAGGGCTATCTGATCGGCGTCATCCAGCTGCCGCCGGGCTCGTCTCTGCAAAGAACGGATGAAGTCCTGCGCCAGGCGCAGGCGATCGCGCTGAAGAATCCCGGCACGCTTGGGACTGTGGCGTTTGCCGGTTTCGACGGCGCCACCTTCACCACCGCGCCGAACGCGGCGGCGATGTTCGTGCCGTTGAGGCCAAGCGGCCAGCGCGAATCGGCGCTCAAGATCACCGCGGAGCTGCAAAAGGCGCTCTCTTCCATCACTGCGGGCGTCATCTTCATCGTGGCACCGCCGCCCGTGCGCGGCATCGGCACCGGCGGCGGCTACAAAATGATCGTCGAGGACAGGAACGGCCCCGACTGGCGCGCGCTCGAAGCCGTCAGCACACGGCTCATCGCGGCGGCAAACCAGCAGCCGGGGCTGCAGCGTGTCTTCACCACCTTCAGCACCCATACGCCCAGACTCTATGCCGACATCGACCGCGAGCGCGCCGAGCAGCTGGGCGTTCCTGTACAGAACATCTTTTCGACGCTCGGCACCTATCTTGGCTCGAGCTACATCAACGACTTCAATTTCCTCGGCCGCACCTGGCGCGTGACCGCGCAGGCCGACGCGCCGCACCGGGCCGAAATCGGCAATATAGGCCTTTTGCAGACGCGCTCCGCCAGCGGATCCATGGTGCCGCTCGATTCCGTGATGACACTCAGGAACACGAGCGGTCCATGGCGGGCCGTCCGGTACAACCTTTATCCGGCGGTGGAAGTGCAGGGCGACACCGCGCCCGGCTATTCGAGCGGACAGTCGCTCGCCACCATGCAAAAACTCGCCAGGCAGATCCTGCCGCAGGGTTTTGCCACCGAATGGACCGAGCTTGCCTTCCAGCAGGAGCAGGCGGGCAACACCGGCATCGTGGTGTTCGGGCTTTCGGTGGTGTTCATCTTCCTGCTGCTCGCGGCGAATTACGAAAGCCTCGTGCTGCCCCTTGCGGTGATCCTCATCGTCCCGATGTGCCTGCTCGCAGCGATGCTGGGTGTGAACCTTCTCGGCCGCGACAACAACATCCTGACGCAGATCGGCCTCGTGGTGCTCGTCGGCCTCGCGGCCAAGAACGCCATCCTGATCGTCGAATTCGCCAAGCGCGGCGAAGATGTCGACAAGCTCGACAAATGGGGTGCTGCCGAACTCGCCGCACGGCAGCGGTTGCGCCCGATCCTGATGACCTCCGTCGCCTTCATCCTCGGCACGCTGCCGCTCGTCATCGACACCGGACCGGGCTCAGAAATGCGCCAGGCGCTCGGCATCGCCGTGTTCTTCGGCATGATCGGCGTGACGCTGTTCGGCCTTTTGTTCACGCCGAGCTTCTACGTGATTTGCCGCGAATTCGGGACATGGGCGTCGGAGCGCCTGCCGGGGGAAATTCGCAGCCTTCGCCTCCCGCGGCTGCGAAAGGCGCCCTGAGATCAGCATTGGCTGAATAAGGAAGCACCGCAAACTCGCGTCATTCGCTCTGAAAGATGATTTCACGCAGGGGCGCACAGCCGCGGAGCCGAAGAGATTCTCCGTGTCTCTGTGCCTCTGTGTGATCAAGCATCCAGTGACGGCGGCGCAAATTTGATAGGAGAGCGAGCGCGCGGACGCCGCCTTTTGCGTTGAGACGGAAGGGAGAGAACCAATGACCCAATCGCAGGACGCACCCAAGGGACCCGACCTCGTAGCAGGGGTGCCAAGCGCCGATGTGCCCGAGGGTGGCAAACTCGTGGGCCTGGTCGGCGATGACGAGGTGCTGGTCGCGCGGGTCGGCGGCGCGCTTTTCGCCATTGGCGCTCACTGTACACATTATGGCGGGCCGCTGGGCGAGGGCCTGATCGTCGGCGACACTGTACGCTGTCCCTGGCACCACGCGCATTTCTGCCTGAAGAGCGGCGAGGCGCTCGCAGCGCCCGCGATCGATCCTGTCCGGCGCTGGATGGTGAAAGAGAAAGACGGCGTCATTCGCGTGGGACACGAAGTGGCCACGGCGCCGGCCAGACGCGTGCGCAGTGCCGGCGCGGCTCCACGGCGCGTTGTCATCATAGGCGGTGGTGCGGCGGGCTTCGCCTGCACAGAGATGCTGAGGCGCGAGGGCTTCGATGGCGATCTAACGATTCTGAGCGCCGACGCCGACGCGCCTTACGACCGTCCCAATTGCTCGAAGGATTATCTCGCCGGAGAGGCGCAACCGGAATGGATGCCGCTTCGGCCCGACTCCTGGTACGGCGATCATGACGTCGAGCTTGAGCTGAATGTCGAGGTTGAGCGCCTCGACTTCGTCGGAAAAACTGTTTCGCTGGAAGGCGGGCGCACGCTCACCTGGGACGCATGCCTCATCGCGACGGGAGCCGAGCCTGTACGTTTGCCGATCGAAGGTTTTGCGCGCCCCGAGGTCCATGTGCTCCGCACCCTTCGCGACGCGGATGCCATCGCCGCAGCCGCGAAAGACGCCCGGCGTGTCGCCGTTGTCGGCGCGAGCTTCATCGGTCTTGAAGCGGCGGCCTCCCTCAGGCACCGCGGGCTCGAGGTCCACGTCGTGGCACCCGAAACCGTGCCGCTCGGGCGCGTGATGGGCGACGACATCGGCCGCTGGGTGCAGGGCCTGCACGAAAAGGCGGGTATCATCTTCCACCTCGGCTGTACGGTGAAGGGTTGGGCCGACGGGCGGCTCGCGCTGGAAGGGGGCAAGACAATCGCAGCCGACTTTCTCGTGGTCGGCGCCGGTGTACGCCCGCGCACGCAAATCGCCGAGGCGGCCGGTCTCGCCTGCGATCGCGGCATCCTGGTGGACGCGCGCCTCGGGACCGGCACGCCCGGGGTGTACGCCGCGGGCGACGTGGCCCGCTTTCCGGACCACCGAAGCAGAGACAATGTCCGCATCGAACATTGGATTCATGCCGAGCGGCAGGGGCAGCATGTCGCACGGATGATCCTGGGCGACGACGCGCCGTTCGCCGATACGCCGTTCTTCTGGAGCGCGCACCAGGATGCGACGATCCGCTATGTCGGCCACGCCGAGAAATTCGATCCGCCGGCGGTTGAGGGATCGCTCGAGCGCCGCGACGCGGAAGTAAGATTCACAAGCGCCGGCCGCCTCATGGCGCTCGCGACCATCGGCCGCGATGTGCGGTCACTTAACGCGGGCGTGGCGTTCGAACGGCGGCGATAGGTCGCGAAGGCGAATTAGAGAAGTACGGTGTTTATCTCGGCCTTATCTGTGTGCCCATTCCGGCCGTGATGAAGACGCCGGTGGCGCTCCCCGAAACGTCCGCCGTATGCCAGACGCCCGGCGCGTTGATCGCGTACTGACCGGGTTCGAGCGTCACCTGGGTGTGCGACCCGTCGGGACGTTCCTGGTGGAGCACCATCGTGCCCGCGACGCACAGCACGACTTCGTGGCCGTTCGGATGCATTTCCCATGTTGACCACGGCTGGGTGAAGGTGAACTGCGAAACGAGCCGCCCTTCCGTGCCGTCATCGGAATGCCGCGCGCCATAGGCGCCGTACCAAGCCATATCGCCGGTGAATTCCGGCTCGATCTCCGCGCTGGCGCCCAGGCGGAGGTGAACGGGATGGGTCGAAAGGTTAGTTCCAGCCATGTCCGTCTCCAGCATTTCAGACCGCGGCATCGTATCGGCTAGTACGTTATCCGATCAAACTGGATCAAACATACGCCCTCATCCTTCGACAAGCTCAGGATGAGGGTAAAGAAATAAGCCTCACCCTGAGCCTGTCCAAGGGTGAGGCCAAGGCGCAGGCCCTGCATATTCTGCCTGTCACAAGTCTATGCGATGCGGTAAAGGCGGCAATGGCAGCGCGAGGAGGATAGCGATGGCGCGTATCACGGGAATTGGCGGCGTGTTCATTCACAGCCCGGACCCAAAGGCCCTTGCCGCGTGGTATCGCGACAAGCTCGGCTTGACCGTCGAGAACTGGGGCGGCGCGCTGCTCGGCGCGGGAGGCAACGGACCGCCGTACGGGGTGTGGGCGCCGTTCAAAGAGGACATGGGACGATTGAAGCCATCCTCCCGTGAGTTCATGCTCAATCTCGCTGTTGACGACCTCGACGGGTTCGTCGTGGAGCTCGAAACAAGAGGCGTGGAAGTGAACGACCGCCAGCAGATGGACGGCATGGGGAAGTTCGCCTGGATACTCGACCCCGACGGCACGAAAATCGAGCTCTGGCAGCCGGAATAGCAGCCGCCGGGTGAATAAAGACACCATTAGGGCCGCGTACGAAGATTTGCGGTGCTGCGCGCGCGTCCCGGCCTTTGAAACAACGCAATCGTGATTACGTCAAATGTGTAGCGGTGGTACTTTAATCGCCGAAGCATTTCCGGCGCACGGGACAGGTGATCGCCGGAGGCTGGTGCCCGTACGGCATTGTATCAGGAGAGGAAGCAGAGCGGACAAAGTGTCACCAGAAACGCCGAACTGAGTGAGGAGGACCGCCAAATGCTACGACCGGCGCATGTGAATGATTGAGAGGCAGCAACGGTTTTCGCCGGGTAAGATCGCGGCGATCTCCGGTGCGGTGGTGCTTGAAGCAGCGGCGATCTTCTGCGTTGCGACCGGCCTCAAATTCCCCGACGGCCACGCGACCCCGGGGCCGATCGAGACCCGGGTTCTCCCAACGCCACAGCCGAAGGTACAGCCGGTCGCGCTGCCGAAAGTGCCGCTCGTCAGGCCAGAGACAGCAGCCGTTCCGAAGCCCATCATAGTCATCGAAACACCGCAGCCGCCGCCGCGGATCCTCGCCGACAGGATGCCTGCCCATCCGGTGGTGCCGGGGCAGGGACAGGCCGCTGTTGCGCCACCGAAGCTGCAGGGCATCACGGCACCGGTTTCGATCGGCGCCTCCCACAGCTGCACGAGCCAATATCCGGCGATTGCACAGCGCCTCAACCAGCAAGGCACCACGACACTGCGATTCACCGTCAATACAGACGGCAGCGTTTCCAATGTGGATGTCGCGAATTCGAGCGGTCACGATGCGCTCGATCGCGCGGCGATCCGCTGCGCGTCGTCCTGGCGGTACAAGCCGGCGCTCGTGGGCGGCCAACCCGTGTCGGCGCCCTGGACGGCCATCGTGCGCTGGAAACTGGGGAACGGTTAGACTTCGAAGCAGCCGGCGGATTACGGCAATCGCGCCCACCTATTCTTCGCCATGGCCAGGCAAGACCCGGCCATTCAGACAACGTAGCCGCATGGCTGGATGGGTGGCGGCTCTTGGCCGCCCTTGATGATAGGGATCTGGATTGCCCGAAATCTCACCGCCTCACAGGCTCATTGCTGATAGGCAGAAGCGACCAGAGCCGTGGCTCGCGTGCGTCATGAACCCGTAACGATTTCGTCGACACGGTCGGGATAGAAGGCGAGGTGATCCCCGATCAGCGCCACCGCTTCAAACGGCGCCTCGTACGACCACACCGCGTTTTGGGACCGATCACCACCGGCCGGAATGCTGTAATAGGACGCTTCGCCTTTGTAAGGGCAATACGACGTGTGATTGCTCCGTGCCAGCGCGGCCATGTTGACATCAACGCGGGGAATGTACTGAACGGCCGGATATCCTGCTTCCCGCAGAATGAACGCGTTGCGGGTGTCGGCAATCACCTTTCCGGCGACAGTGACCACGACGCGGGAAGTGTTCGCCTCGATCGAAATCGGGTGATCGGGCCCCGGCGTCAGTACCGTTCTGTTTCCCATGATCTGTACCATACAGCGGGTGCGAGCGCTGTCAACGCTGAGGCTGGCATCGGCAGTGATTCCATCGACTGAGTGCGGGTTTTGTGCTTACAAAATCCCGCGAACCGATGGTCACGAAACTGTCGCCTCACAAGGTACGTGACACGACCGCCGCGCCTTCTGCCGAACGCGGCGCGCCGCCGTCTTACGATCGGTTCTCGTGGGCGGCCCTCTGCGCCAGACCTGCTGCTGCTCAGGGACTCTCCGTCGCAGGAGCGACGGGATAGCCCCGAAGGGCGGCGTCGATCTGATAAGACGCATTTTCCATGGCTCTACGGCGACAGCCAAACTCGTCGGGAACTCCTATCGGATGCCGAAACCTCAGACGGGCGCACAATCCGCGCGCCGTGTCTCGAATCCGATTCTGAAGTTCGATGAAACCGGCCGGCGATTGCAGATCCAGGTCGTCCGTCCGCACCACAGCGGACAGCGACACATCCTGGATGGGAGCGCCGATCGTGCTGCGGGCAGGTCCGCGGGCAGGCAGCGTTACAATCACGACTTCGGGTGACGAGGTGATCTGAGCGGGCTCTGGCGCCATAGAGGGCGTGCCCCACTCCTGTGCAATTGCCGTGGAACCCGAGAATCCAGCCGCGAGAGCGGCCATGCATGCCGCGCGGCGAAGCGATTTTTGACGTCGGAACATCATTCATTTCCTCCGAATCTGTCGTTGCGCCTCTGCTCGCAATACCCGCTCCGCATTCAAACGATTACCATTGCTCGCAGGCGACGGAACCGTAACGAAGGGCGCGTAGAGACTGGCGCAGGCCACGGATACCCAATCCGGCAAGCGCTGGCGGGTTCCAAATGGGCAACGGTCGTGCCGCTCTGGACGTTGGTCCAATTGGTCACCCCGCCGACCACAGTACATCCTGTCTGTTGGTGTACCGCTCGACGCCGATGTTGCCCGGGCACAGCCGGTCGAAAAGAGATGCGTGCAAACGAACCAGGTTCGTCAAACACGGCGGTCCGCTGACGGTACGTTCATCGACTTCCATATGACGGGAGGCAGGATCTACCGGAACATGTTGCGAAGCCGGTGTCCGGGATTACACAGCAGCGGCTTCGCACACAGAACGAGGATGGCGCGATACTGCAGCGGCGATGCGATTCGCTTGCTGAGAGGCGGTGCCAACTGCATTCTGGGTCCATTCGTCGACGTCACGCCGAGTTGACAAAATCCAGGGCCACCCCATCGGCCGCTCGCGAGAGAGAAAAATCGTACGGGATGATTTGCAATGACAAGCAGACAGCTGTTTTTTGAGACGGCAAGGAAACGAGTCAGCTATCGAATTTCGCTCGACGCGTCAGCGAAAGGGTTGTTTTCCGGGTGCAGGAAGACCGTGTAGGCGGTTGCAATCGTTGCCAGCATCTGGGCGAGCCGACCAACATGTTCCAGCGCGCTGACGTGATCTAGGTAGCCGAGGAGAGGGCTGATTCCGCTCGCAAATACGAACAGGACGAACAGCACACGCTCGTCGTGGCGCGGGAACAGATACGCGCTCGCCTTGTGTGCCGAGAATACGCCGCACCAGCCGGCCACCGCGAGGGTCCACAACGTCAGCCCCGACGGCTGGAAGATCGCGACATACCAGCCCGCAACAATTGTGTTCAGAAACCAGCAGGCGAACGCGACGCCCACTGCGGCATAGGTCTGGAGAACTGCGGCGGAAGCACGCCACACCGTCGAAAGGGTCGGTGCTGCAACGGTGACCATGTTGGGGTAAACGTACGCGCCGCAGGGTTTAGAAATCGTTTGGCCATAGCCTAGAGGTGTAACGATCGCCCCCGCCGACCACTTTGTTGACACGACCGGCGTGGGAGCGCGTCATGACGGGTTGGAGGAATCAAGAGGAGAGAAGCCAATGTTCGGCGTCGAATGGTTCGGGTCGCTCGCGACGGACCTTGTCGCATCGTGCCTGTTCCTGGGCGGCGGGTTCGTCGTGGGTCAGGTTCGGGAGCGGCAGAAGCTGAAAGGCCACTCCCTGCACGAGTACGATTTCTATCCTTATAGCGCGACGCCCGAGCATTTTGCCGAATTCAGTCTCAAGGACTTCCGGCTCGGTATGCATCATTTCCTGCGCAACAGCGATCCGCGCGCGGCGCGTCAGCTGATCTTCATCGGCGAGCAGAACAACGTGAAGGATCAGCTGAGCGGAAGCGATCTTCGCACCTATGAGCAGTTGGCCGCGAAATACCACGGCGCCGCCGTCGCAGACGATGCCAAGGAGTTTCTCGAGAACTACCGCAATATCGCGCGTCTGATAGGCCGCACGTTCCCCAACATGGGAATAGAGATCCTCGTGCACGATCTTTCGAATCCGTCGCACTCGATCACCACGATCGAGAGCGGCGAGGTCACGGGCCGCGTCGTCGGGATGGGTACGACCAAGCTCCTGGTCGATCTCATGCGCCGCGTCAATCTCGGGCAGGACAAGCTCAATTACGAGCTGAACATCGGCGCGCGGCGCTTCAAATGTACGACCGTTCCGATCGTGCGCAAGGAGTTCGGCGTCGTAGGCGCGATCTGCATCAATATCGACATCAACTACATCCGTGACGAGGTACTGCCATCACCGGACCGCATCGCGGAATTTTTCCGCAATTACTGCCGCACCGACATGAAGCTCGACGAAAACATCCTGAGCCGTGACGAATACGCGAAGGCCGTCGCGGGCAAGACGCATTTCCGGGATTTTGCCGCGGCATGACATTTACGAAGCGGCTGCACGCCGGCATCATGCGCGGCGACATCACCTGCACGGTCAGAATTTGGCACAGTCCGCGCGTGAAGGTGGGTGGACGATATTCACTGCCACGGGGCTTCGTGGAAGTTCAATCCATTCGCGAGATCGCGCTTTCCGACATCACGCCGACGCTCGCGCGGCGCTCGGGTTTTCAGGGCGTCGTCGATCTCCTGAAGGTCGCAAAGCACGGGCAGGGCGAGCGCGTCTATCTGATCGATTTCGAATACCGGGAATCCTGAACCGCCAGGCCCAATGAAAAAAAGGCGATCGACGCAGAGGACCCGCGTCCGCACATCATCCGGCCAAATCGGGCTTACAGGTAACTGAGCCACCACCAGGAGTGCCGGCGGCGAAGACCCGCATACCAGCGACACAGCGGATAGAGCGCCACGACCACAGTTATCCAGACGAGATACACAACAGCCAGGCCGAAATCCCAGCGCGGCGGCGCGCTGAACGGGAAATGCGCAAGGTCGGGCGAGCGCCACATGTTCGTGACAGTGCCGTAGCGCAGCCAGCAGGCGAGAACCGCGAGCAGGTGGATGAGATAGAAGTGCAGCACGAAAAAGAATAGGGGAACGCGGCCTATCACGTGTACAGGCCGAAGGAGCGGCGGCACGCCGCCGTCGAAGGCTCGCAGCAGCAACAGCGCCGGTCCCAGCGTCATCATCAAAAAGAGAAGCGACGGTGGGTATTTGACCGTGTCGATGAACGACAGGAGCGTGAACAGCGGTGTTTTCTGCGGCGACCACGGCGCGGGGTCGCCGTACGCGTTGATCCAGCGAAGGACGATGAATCCGGCGACGAGCGCGAGACCAAGCGATAGCAACAGCCTCCGACGGCGCGCTGGATCGATCTGATACGCGGCGCCGAGCACGTAACCCATCGCCGAGACGCCGACCCACGGAATCAGAACGTATGAGACGTGAACGAGCGTGTTTCCGGTGCTGAGAACCGTTCCGGGCACGTGAAGGATCGTCCAGATCGCGCTCGTGGAGCCCGACATGCCCCCGCCAAAATTGTCCAGCGCGTTGTGGCCGGCGATGAGCACCACACCAAACACCGCGACGGCCCATATCGGCAGCCAGACCAGGCCGGCGAGCACGATCATCGCCCAGCCGAGCGCCCACAGAACGGTGAGGATCGTCACGTGATAGTCGACATTGAATTGTAGTGCGAAGCGCAGGACGGTGAGTTCAAGGACGATGAGCCAGAGCCCTCGCGTGACCAGATAGTGCGACAGCGCGGGTTTCGTCATGCGCCTCAAGGTGAGATATGCACTCGTCCCGGTGAGGAGGAAAAACACCGGCGCGCAGATATGAGTGATCCAGCGTGTGAAGAAGAGCGCGGGCGTGGTGGTCGCAAGATCCATTGGACGCGAGGTCAGGCTGCCGAAGAAATCGTGCGAATGATCCAGCGCCATGATGACCATGGCGATGCCGCGCACGAGATCGATCGACTCGATGCGCGCCCGCGCGCCCGCCATGCTTCCGACTGTCTGTGTCGGGACGATCGTCGATGGGCTTACGCGAAGTCCCGCATTGGCGCTTCCGGCGGGAGATGCCATGGGAATTTCCGGCTCGCCTCGGGGGGCGGTGTAGCAAATTTCCCATTCTTTATAACGCGCGGGAGGCGGGGGACCGAGCTTTATCCCCCTGTCTGATTTCGTGGGCCGCCGTCACGCGTTCATCAAAGGCCCTGGTTCGTCCTGGTCTCGTTGGCGGCAATGATCGCGGCGCGGATCTGTTCGACGACCTCGCTCATGCCGCCCGGGGTGTGTGGCACGAGGATGACCTTGCTGCCCGAGGAGACGCCGATCTCCTTCATGGTGTCGAAATACTGCGTCATCATCACAAGCTTCATCACTTCCGCCGCAGAGACCTCGCTGATGCGGTCCGTGAAAGCCGCGATGGACTCGCGCAGGCCGTCGACGATCGCGCGTCGCTGCTTGGCGATGCCTTCGCCCTGAAGCCGCTTTGATTCCGCCTCGGCTTCGGCATTCTTCACCACGAGAATTTTGTTCGCCTCGCCCTTCGCTGCCGCGGCGACCTGCAGGCGCTGCTGCGTCTGGATTTCGTTCATTGCCGCCTTGACGTTGTCGGCGGGATTGACATCGGTGACGAGCGCGTTCGGAATTTCGAAGCCATAGATTTTCATCGACGCGTCGAGCTCGGTCTTGACCGAGGTGCCGACGTCGTCCTTCTTCTCGAAGACTTCGTCGAGATTCATCTTCGGAACCTTGGCGCGCACGACGTCCAGAACATAGGATCGAATCTGGTCGACGTGGTTCTGCAGCTTGTAGTAGGAATCCGCCTCGTTGCCCTCGACCACGCGATACTGTACAGCGACGAAGAGCTTCACGAACACGTTATCGAGCGTCTTGGTCTCCACTTCGACCGGGAGCTGCTGCACGCGGAGTGACACCCGCTGTGCGACCGAATCGATCAGCGGGATCTTGACGTTCAGCCCTGGTTTGGCGGTGCGGACATAGCGGCCGAAGCGCTCGATGATGGCGCGGCTCTGCTGTTCAACGGTGAAAAGCGTGCCGGTAAGAAGGATGATCGCGAGCACCGCGATGACCGCCCAGAAAACCACCGCCGTGAAATTGCCCGATGCCATGGCGCCCATCCTTCTCCGCGAATCAGTCAAAAGCGTATGCCGACTATCAAAGGACGGCCACACCGCGTTGTGCGGCGGTCGGGGACGGGCGCCTCGCCTTTCCGGACTGCAGCCAGGAAACGGATCTGTGAACGGGCGTGACTCGCCAATTGTGGGCAACCTCGCGTATGCTTTATCGACAGGGGTGTCGAGGCATAGGTGGGACGTGGGTACAAAAACTGGCGGACCGGAATCCCGGTTCGGTGAAGCGCCGGAGCTTTTCAACTACCGTGAAGCGAAAGAGATTGCAGGCGTCGTTGCGCAACGCGAGGGCGTCAACCCCGATCTGATTTTTTCCGATGCGATGCACGTCGCAGTGGCGCTCGCGCTGGAAGACGCCGGGATACCCTACACCGGCCCGAATGCCACGTGGATGTTTGAACGCATTACCCCCTCCGAAATAAGGGCCGTCCTGATGTTTCGCCGAGACCACACGGTCGAGTACGGATTCCTGCCAAGAGCGGGAATCGTCGAAAGCCTGAATGCAACCCAGCTCGAAGCGGCGAAGGCTGCAGCGGCGGGGCTCACGCGCGCCGAACTCGACGCGTTCTTTTTTGGCGGATCATCGGGCACCGCCTGATACATCCTGGCGAATTGGTGGGTTGAAGCGCGCGTATCATAGGATATGCCGTTCGCGCCCCGTACGCCTTTCGCCTTAGGCGCCGGCATCCATCCCGCGCGTTGACTGCATGCTCGTGTTTTGAAAGGAGTATGATCATGCAGCTCAGCCCGGATGTACGAGAATCGATCAAAAGTGAATTGACGCGCTTTGGGGCCGACCTGAAGCTTTCCGAGGACCAGAAGACACGTCTTCAGAGCGCGATGGAGAATGCGCGTACGAAATTCGAAGAATACCGTACAGAGCATCCCAACGCCAGCAAGGCGGACATCCTGATGAAGCTCAAGGACGCGCGCGGGCCTCTGCGCGAACGGCTGACAAATTTTCTCACGCCGGAAAAGCTGGCAAAATGGGACGCCGAAGTGACAAAGGCCAAGTCATTCCTCGGCATCGCGTCGTCGTAGAAACGACTTCACCGCGCGGGATGCGGGGGCGAGGCGGTGGTTTGAACGGCGGGCACGTCTTCCCTCGCGCCAAAGCAGAGGCTCTGCCGTCGGCGCTAGGCGTGCGCTATCGGACGGCCCCGTGTTTCTTGAACGTACGTGCGATCAGGTCGACGGCCCAGTTGAGGTCTGCTTCGCTGTGCGACTGCGAAACCTGGAAGCGGATGCGCGCTGCACCTTCCGGGACGACCGGAAAAGAGAAGCTCGTCGCGAGCAGACCGCCGGCGAGCAAATCCTGGCTGATCGCTTTCGACTTGACGGACTCGCCTACGACCACCGGCACGATCGCGCCTTCGCCTTCGAGTGGCATGACGTCATTCGCCTTCAGCGCCTTGCGGAAAAGGGCGGCCTTGCTGCGCAGTTTCTGCGCACGCGCCGGTTCGCGCTCCAGAATGCGGATCGCTTCCAGCGCCGCCGCGGCAACCGACGGCGGCACGGCATTCGAAAAGAGGTGCGGACGCGAGCGCTGGATGAGCGAGTCGATCACCACGCGCGGCCCCGCGACATAACCGCCGGCGCCGCCGCCGAGCGCCTTGCCGAGCGTTCCTGTGTGTACATCCACCTGACCGAGGAGCGCGAAGTGTTCGACGGTGCCACGCGCGCCGGGACCGACAACGCCGACACCATGCGAATCATCGACGACCACGATGGCGTTGTGCGTGCGCGCGAGCCGAACGACGTCAGGTAACGGCGCAAGGTCACCTTCCATCGAAAACACGCCGTCGGTAACGATGATCTTGCCCGCCTTGTCCGCATGTTTGTGAAGCACATGCGACAGATCGGTCATATTCGCGTGCCTGTAGATATCGCGTGTCGCTTCCTTCGAAATCGCGCGGCAGCCGTCGATGATGCTCGCGTGATTGAGCTCGTCGGAAATAACCACGTCGCCGGGCCCTGCCAGCACCGGAAACAGTCCCGTGTTCGCCGACCAGCATGAGGAATAGGTGATCGCAGATTCGGTGTGCAGGAATTCGGCGATTTTCTTCTCGAGTTCCTCGTGGACGGTCAGGGTGCCGCATATGAAGCGTACAGACGCGGGGCCGACGCCGAATTTGTCGAGCGCGGCGCGCGCCGCAGCGACCACTTCCGGATGATCGGCAAATCCCTGATAGTCATTCGAGCACATCAGCAATACTTCGCCGATGCCCTTCACCTTCACATGCGCCTGCGTCGCGGTCTCGAGATCGTGCAGGGTCTTGTAGTTGCCGACCCCGCGCGCCTTCTGGAGTTCGCGCTCGAGCCGGTCGATGACAGCATTTGTCATGCCGCCACCTTTGTGAAATCCAGAAGAACCTTGCCGCAATTCCCCGCCGCAATCAGGTCGAATCCCCGCGCATAGTCGTGTGCCTCCAGCCGGTGCGTCAGAATACGGTCCATGACGTCGGGATTGCGCAGCATGAACGCCGAGACGTCGTACCAGGTCTCAAACATGCGCCGGCCGGTGACGCCATGGAGCGTTGCCCCCTTCATAATAACGGTTTCGGCGAGATCGAGCGCGACGTCGGAACCAGGAAGTCCGAGCAGTACAACATGGGCGCCGTTGCTCGCGATCTCAAGCGCGTTGCGAAGGGCGCCGGCATTGCCGCTCATCTCGAGCACGACCTCAGGTCCCTGGCCGTCCGTCATTCTGCGTATTTGCTCGTTCGTTTCGGGCTTTCTCGGATCGGCGACCAGATCCGCACCAAGGGAGCGTGCAATCTCCGCGCGGTATCCGGAAAGTTCCGTCACCATCACCCGGCGTGCGCCGTGCGATCGCGCAATGCCGATGCTGAAGAGCCCGATCGTGCCCGCGCCGGTGATCAGCACGTCGCGGCCCGAGAGCGGCACGACCGTCGCGGAATGCATCGCGTTGCCGCAGGGATCGAAGACCGCTGCGTGACGATCCGGAATGTCGTCGTGCACCGGCCACACATTGCGCGCGGGCACCACGACGCGCTCGGCGAAGGCGCCGGCGCGGTCCACGCCGACGATCGAAGTCTCGCGACAGAGATGCGCGCGGCCCGTGCGGCAGAGCCGGCAATGGCCGCAGGTGACGTGGCATTCGCAAGAGACGCGCTGGTCGCGTGCGAGATGATGCACGCCTTCACCCGTGCGCGCGACGCGGCCGACGAATTCGTGGCCCACAACGCGCGGTGGGTGCACGCGTCGCGACGACCATTCGTCCCACTTCCAGATATGGAAATCGGTGCCGCAGACGCCGGCCATGCTGACTGCGATCTCGACCTCTCCGGAACCCGGCGCGGAAGGTGCCTCCACCTGGGCATCGCTTAGTCCGGGTTCGGGACGCGCTTTCAGAATGGCAAACATTGGCACCCCGTCTGGTTGCGGCGCGCGAACCTATCCGCCAAGCGCAGCCCGCGCAACGCTCGGAAATTGCGTCAATCTCTGCCCATCAAGAAGAGTGGCGCGAAGCAACCGAAGATGAGGCGACTCGCGTCGAACGGCGGCTCGCCATATCCATCAAGGGCCTTGTCGCGGTGCATCTTCCCCTCGGCGGCATAGAAGCTCGCCCTGTCGGGCCAGATTTGCCAGGTAAAGACGATCTTCTCGCCCTCCTTCGCCGCCACCGCGCGGCGGAAGTCGGTCTGTTTTCCGTCGGGAACGAAATCCTCCCAGCACTCGACAATCTCGAGGCATCCATATTGCTTGAAGATACGCGCTCCGTTCTCGGCCCATTTGCGATACGCTTCCATTTTGTCCAAAGGTACGGGAATCACGAGACCCGCGACGTACATCTTTCAATCCCCGCGAGCTTACTGAGCGGCGACGGAAACGCCGGGCATCTGCGCCGCGCGAAAGTGCATGAGCGCAGAAACCGCGCCGACAATGTGATACAGCGAACTCGCCGGCGCCGGCTCGTCGATGAAGCGGTTGGTGGGCTTCAGCGTGTCGCGCCAAAGGCCGCGTGTCGGCACATCGAGATAGCGCCAGAGCGACTCCGCTGCAGCGCGAGCGTGCTCGAGATAACCGTCTTCGCCGCACATCTCGTGCATATAAAGCGCGGCTTTCAGCCGTTCGGCCTGTGGCCATAATCGTGCGCGGCTCGACCGGACTGTCATGTCTTCGTTCAGCGCATCGACGGCAACGCCACGAACCGCGTCGACCCCCCGTACACCGGCAGCAAACAGCCGGCGTGCCGCATGCTCTCCCTGGGCGTCGCCACGCGTGCGGGCCCAGCGCGCGAGGAGCCACGCCCATTCGAACTGATGCCCCGGTTCGACAAGGCGGCCGCGGGCGCCGAGCGCCGGTTCCCAATTGTGAGTGAAATGCTCGCGCAGGAACCCCTCATCCGGATCGATGAAGTGCGAAAGGGCCAGCCTCGCGATTTCGTTTGCGAGCGCATCCCAGACTGCGCCGCCCTGGGCCTGGCTCCAGGCAAGTGCGGCTTCGAGGAGGTGCATATGCGGGTTCGCCTGATAAGCGCTCGCCGCGTTCTCGCGAAATCCGCCGTCGTCATGGCGCATGGTGCGCTCGATCGCGTCGAGCAGTGCGATCGCTTCCTCAAGAGCGCCCGGCGGTCCGCCGGGCACCTTCGATAGCGAAGCGAGCGCGAGGAGCGCGAAGGCCTGGTCGTAGAGCATTGCCGTGTTATCGATCGCATG
>Ga0070731_10000589_pt1 | contig 46439 bp, 44 predicted proteins | sample Coa_R1_2_FD_66448 | JGI IMG/M metagenome (GOLD analysis project Ga0070731, IMG submission 66448) | Surface soil microbial communities from Centralia Pennsylvania, which are recovering from an underground coalmine fire - Coalmine... | ecosystem: Environmental > Terrestrial > Soil > Unclassified ...
GCGATGCCGTGGCCGAACCGCTACCTGGGGAATCCGTTCCTCACCGGGATGCTGAACCTCCTCTTTCGCAGCGGCGTCTCCGACGCGCACTGCGGGCTCCGGGCGGTGCGGCGCGAGGTCCTACCGACGCTGCAGCTGTCGGCAACCGGGATGGAGTTCGCCTCCGAGATGGTGATCAAGGCCGGCAAACGGCGCATGCGAATCGAGGAGGTTCCGATCGGCTACCGCGTGCGGATCGGCGAGTCGAAGCTTTCACGCTTCAGCGACGCATGGCGGCACGTGCGGTTCATGCTCGTCTACAGCCCCGCGTTCCTCTTCGTGCTCCCCGGCGGCATCGCGGCGGGAGCCGGGCTCGTCGGCTTGATCGTGCTCGGATCGATGCGACATCTGTCGGACAACTGGACCGGCGTATCGGTGGCGTTCGCGATGCTCACCATCCTCGGTCTCGGCGTCATCCAGCTCGGGCTGTTCGCGCGGACGTACGCAGTGATCTACCTCGGCGAGCACGACGACCGGCTCGAGCACGGGTGGCGGCGCTTCCGGCTCGAGGACGGACTTGCGCTATCCGGAATCACGTTGATCTTTGGGGTAGCCATCACACTGACCTCTTTCTTCGACGGCATCAAAGATCCGCGGCTCGGCATCCTCGGACTCACCCTCACCGCGGTCGCCTTCCAGGGCGCCTTCGGAGCCTTCTTCCTCAGTGTGCTGGGTCTCAGCGAGCACGCCATCATCAGTCGAAAGCGCGCCTAGGAGAGATTGGCGAAACGGTCAAAAGAGCTTTCCCGGTATCTCGGGGTGACCGATCTTCAGCAGCGGGATACCGCGCGTTTCAGAAAGTGGCACCAGATCATCGTCGTCATAGGTGTCCAACTGATCCAAGGGCGTTTGGCCGTGGACGAGGAGGGTCGTCGCAAACGTTGTCCCCTTGCTCGACGCAAATCGCGCTCGCGGCTTTACGCCGATCACCGCGGCGCTCGACATGGGCTACGACAACGCTCGCGTCTACGCCGAGTGCGCCGAGCGTGAGATTGTCGCCGTGATTCCGCTCCGACGAAACAGCGGCATCCGCGCGTCGCGCTTGCCGCGCAAGAGCGACGAATGGCGCAGGCTATACCGGGGCCGCTCCGCCGTCGGACGCGAATTCGGGAGCCTGAAGCACCATTACGGCCTTGCCGTCCTCTGGGTTAGAGGCATCGAGCGAGTCCGGCTGCATGCTGAACCTGAGGTCGCTTGGCCGCCTTGCGCTGACGCTCGCGGGCGCTCGCGAGATGGAAGGCTCACCCAACAAGTAACTCGGCTCTCAGTCGCCGAGCACGGCTTACCGGTCGGTAACCTCGCCTGTATGAACGCGACCGGTATGGCGAAGCTGCGGGCCTTCCGCGACACCTACGTGCCGCTAGGCAGCAGCGTCCTTGATGTCGGCTCCTGGTCGACCGGGACGCTGAGCGCTCGAAACGTCTTCCCGAACGAACGCTACGGCTACGTCGGCCTGGACATCGTCGAGGGAAACAACGTCGATCTGACGGTCGCCGATGCATACAAGTGGGACGAGGTCGAAAACGAGACGTTCGACGCCGTCATTTGTTCCAACACGTACGAGCACAATCCGTACTTCTGGATCACCACCGCCGAGATTGCCCGCGTTCTAAAGCCGGGGGGCTACGCCTGCATTCTCGCTCCGTCGTCCGGCGGCGTTCACCGCTACCCCCTCGACTGCTGGCGCCTGTGCCCCGACGCCACCGCAGCCCTCGCCGGATACACGGGCCTGGAGCCCATCGAGCTACAACGAGAGGCCACGCTTCCGGAAGGTGACGTTCGGACAGCGGTGGCGCGACCACATGACGATTCTTCGGAAGCCGTCGCCGCTCGACAACCCGGAAGGGTTCTACGTGCGACTGGCCGCAATCACAGCGACTCGCACAGGCTTTCCGCCACAGCCTCCGGGTGCGGGATCTGTCATCGCCGAGTACGAAAAAGCAGTCACCTCGTCGGTCGCGCACGCTTTTCGCGTGCGAGCCGCTTTGCTGTGGCATCGGCTGAAGAACAAGGGGCAGCCCGCCAACCTCTGGTAGACGGGCGTTTCGCCAATCCCTCCTAGCTAGTAGAAGTCCCCCGCTATTTCGCCTTCCTGGCTACGGCCCAGACTGAGAGTCCGAACGGGAGGGGGACATCGTCCAGGTGCCGGAGCAGTGGCACCAGCCGGTTGTAGGCCCGCAACGGTCCAATGGGCACTTCTTCGCGTTTGAGGATGCGCGAGGAAACCAACCAGCCCAGGCCTCCGAGCGGGTTGACGTACCGGATCTCGACTGGGTCAAGGCCGGCTCGCTTCAGAAGCTCGGCGAGTGGGAGGCGCGAATACCGGCGTTTGTGGCCGACCTTTCTGTCGATCTCCCCGAATAACGCCTGGTGGGCCGGGACCAGCAAAAGTACATGGCCACCGGTTACGAGGCAATCGCGAAAGCGGTGCAGCACGGTCTCGTCATCTTCAATGTGCTCCAAGACGTTCAGGCACAAGATGGTCTCGAAGTTGCTCCGCGCTTTGGGATCAGTGAGCCAGTCGTCCCCCGCCTCGATGACCGACACGCTGCGATCGTCCGCGAATCGTTTGCGGAGCTTTTGTGTCAGCGCCGGATCTGGCTCGACCGCGACCACATGCGCTGCTGACGAGAGCGCGGCTGTGAAGGTGCCGATACCGGCGCCAAAGTCGAGAACTCGCCTTCCCAAGAACCGTGCCGATCGGTCGAGGAGCCAGGCGTTATAGCGGTCGGCCTCGGCCATCCGGTCGAGAGAGTCCCCTTGATCGGGAGGCAGGTTCGGGACGGGCGCAGACATCTACGGCGATCCCGTTTGAGTCGAGCGGATAGAAGCGTTCATAGCTCGTTCCATAGCTGTCACCCCTCGAGCGTAGCGCTCAATCCGGCGACGTTATGATCGCCGCCGTGTGCGCCGTGCGCTGCTCGGAACCGCAATGAGCGTCGCTCCAACTCCGGCTCTGCGCGAGCCTCTGCGGTGGGTGATGAGGTGGCCGGGCGTCGCTTTTGCGGGTCTGTTGTGGATCTTGTTCTCGATCGACTTCGACGTCCTTAGCATCTCGTCGGAGAGCGACTCGCGGGTCCAATTCACGCTCGTGCAAAAATTCTTTGGCGCCGACGTCAACGCGTTCGGCTACCAGTTCGGGCTCGCTGTGTTCGAAACCCCGTTCTATGCGTTCGGTCGCATCTTGTCCCGCCTTGGCCTGCGCACCATCGGCGGTGTTCCGAGCGGCGAGGCGTTGATCGCTATTGGATCAATGCTTATCACCCTCGGTGCGTTGCTCTTGACCGCACGCCTCGTCAGCGATCTTGGACTGCCGCTCCCGGGGTTCGCCGCATTTACTGCAACGTTCGGAATGCCACTCTTCTACTACGGCACCTGGGTTCCTGGGAAGACGCACGCGTGGGACACGTTCCTCTTTGCCGGCGCTCTCGTACTTCTCCTTCGGTATGTCAGATCGGACTTCTCCGACGTCCGACTCGTGGTCGTCCTCGGAGCGATCCTGGGATTTGCCGCGACGGTTCGATACACGAGTGCTTCCGAGTGCGCGGTCCTCGCCCTGTCACTGCTCGCGCTCAGGCGGTTTCGCCATGCCTTTGTTCTCGTTGCGGTGGCAGTCGCAGTGTGGGGTCTCGTCTACCTCGCGCCTTTGGCGGTCGGCGCACACCTGACCGGAGGGGGTTACGGGGCCAATGTGCTCGCCTTGGACCCGCTGGGGCCGCTAAAGATGCTCTTCACCAATCATCGAGGGCTGTTCGTGTGGTCCCCCATCTCGGTCATAGGGCTCGTGGGATACGTGTTCGTCCTACGCCGGTCGATGAACCCCGATCGGCGGTTCCTCGTCATCGCTGCGCTTATGGGGCTCGGAATCCTCCTCTCGTACGCGAGCGTGCCGTTTTGGGATGGAACTTGGTCGTTCTCGCAGCGCTTTCTCACACCTCTCGTCCCGCTGGTCGGCGTCGGCGTGGCCGGGTTGGCGCAGACGAGTCGTAGCTGGGCACTTACGCTGGGAACCATCGCTACTGCGTGGACCGTCTTCCTCGCTCTCAATCTCCAGTTGGTCGGCCCACCCCATAACGACTACTCGACGATCCGCGGTGGTGCATCCGACGTTGCGCTTCAGGTGAGTCGCGAGCATGTTTCCCTTGGCGCGTACTCCTGGGCAATCCGGCATCGCAGTCGGCTCTGGCCGTGATTCCTAATCGCCGCACTTGAAAGTCCTCGTTCTGACGACGTCGTATCCGCGTAACGCGGATGATCCGGCGGGACGGTTCGTCGCCTCCGCCGTCGAGGCGGCGCGTTCGCGCGGCGTCGAGGTTGACGTCGTCGCGCCGTCGTCGTTCCGGCATTTCGGCATCGCGTACGGGCACGGGATCGTCGGGAATCTCAAGGCGCGGCCGTGGCTCGTCTTGCTGCTCCCTGCATTCCTCTGGAACTTCCGCCGCGCTGCGGCGAAGCATGAGGCGGACCTTGTGCACGCACATTGGCTCGCGGCCGGTGCGGTGGCAGTGACGCTCGGCAAGCCGTTCGTCGTGCAAGTTTGGGGCACCGACATCGAGATTGCGCGGAGGGCGCCGCGGCTCGCGCGGCTCGTCCTCCAGCGCGCCCGGTTTGTGATCGGGGCGTCTCGCCACCTCGCGGACCGCGCGGGCGATCTTGGTGCGCGCGAGGTGCGTGTGGTGCCGAGCGACGTCGAGATTCCTGAAGTGGTTGACGAGCCGGCCGAACCGCCGCACGTGCTGTACGCCGGGAGGCTATCGCCTGAGAAGGGGATCGAAGACTTCCTCGCAGCGACTGAGGGGATCCCGCGTGTAATCGTTGGGGCAGGCCCGGTCGCGACGTCGGAAAGCGTCGGCGCCGTGTCACCGGCTGAGCTCGGCCGCTACTACGAGCGCGCAGCCGTCGTGTGCGTCCCGTCACGGCGCGAGGGGTACGGAATGGTTGCGCGGGAGGCGATGGCGTACGGGCGTCCGGTCGTCGCCTCGCCGGTCGGCGGCCTGCTCGACGCGGTCGAGGATGGGCTGACCGGCTTGTTGGCGGACGCCGAAGCCCTGCGGCCTGCCATCGAGCGCCTTCTTGCGGACAGTGACCTTCGGAAGCGACTCGGCGCTGCCGCGCGCGAACGCGCGAAGGCTGAGTGGTCGAGGAAGATTGCAGCGGACGCATTGTTCACCATCTACAGGGAAGCGGACGCGGTCTAGGCTCCGGCGTCTTCACCCCGGCTTCTGCGCTGTGCCAAGCAACATCACTTCTCGCGAAAACCGGATAGCGCGATTTAGCGGCGCAGGCCAGCCAACCTCCATAAGCGGCCGGTACGGGAGCCGGAAGAGGCGGGGGACAAGCGTCAAAGGTCGCAGAACCGGTGACCGCCAAAGAAGAGGCAGCTGCCAGAAATAGTCGACAACGACGTTCTCAAAGTTCGCCAGCGTCAGTGCCTCGGCGAGCGACTGCTTGGTAAACGGCCGCACGTGGGTGTATTCGCTGTAGAAGATCTCCTGGCCGGTGTGACGCCAACTCGGGGTCAAGACAGCGAGGCGCCCGCCAGGCCGCAGGACACGGCGGATCTCTGCAAGGGCCACCAGGGCGTCGCTTAGATGCTCGACGACCGACTTTGAGAAGACGAAGTCGAACTCGTCGTCGGCGAACGGAAGTGGTTCGTCGATATCGGCGAAGACAGCTTCGGTGTGCCGGTCGTCGTGGATGTCGGCGCCGACCGTGTCGAAGCCTGCGCGGCGAAAGGCCTCGAGGAAGTCGCCGCGGCCACAGCCGAGGTCGAGCAGCCGACCAGGCCGCTCGAACACGGTCTCGGTCAGATGGGCAGCTAGCCGATCTGGATAACCCGTTGCTGGCGCGCGCCGTTCGGAATACTTCAGCCTGAGGTAGGTGGAGGAAGCCACCAGTAGTCGCTCGCGCTTCTCGGGCACCACCGCAGCATAGGTGGACGTGGTGAACTCGTGTACACCCCGGCGCCCTCGAGCGGATCCTTTTCAGACGGGGGAAGCATCGCGTGAACGGTATGCATGTACAAGAACATCTTGGAATCTTGGTTTGAGCGAATCTCGATACTTGACCTGCTCCTTCGCGGACAGTTGAAAGCGGAAGCCAAGCGCTCGCAACTGCTCGAGAAACGTTCCGATGGAGTCCTCGTCTGGATCGAGTTGGTGGTGGTACTCGACGATGAGTTGCTGAATTCGCTCGATCGCACCTGACTGAGCGAGCTCGTCGATCACGCGGGATTCAGCGCCTTCAACGTCGAGTTTGAGGAGGTCAACGCTTCCAGTCACGAATTCTGACAGCCGCCGCTGCTCCACGAGAGTTTCTCTTGCTCTCGACAAACGCTGCGGGCTCGTGCTCTGCCGAAGCAGTCCTGGGTCGTCACACTCGTAGAAAGGAACGACGGCATTGTCGGGACCAAGTGCCGCGCGGTGCAGCTCAACCCCTGGGATTCCCGCCACGTTGGTCTCAAGAAGAGCGAATGTGCGTTCCGCCGGCTCGAAGGCGAGAACGCGCGCCTTCGGATACAGCGTCTTGAAAAACACGATCGACATCCCGATGTTGCCGCCGCCGTCGATGATCACTGGAGCGTTGCCCGCGGCTCGGAAGTAATAGACGAGGTTGACGAAGATCTCGCGATGAAGGAACGCAAGACTGTCGGCCGACGGGCTCACGATGTCGAATCCACCAATTCGTATTCGACAGGGAACGTCTGAATGGAATCTCGTGAGATGCACCTGAGTCTTGATCGCGCCTGACCTCCAACCGGGAGGCACGGGCGCATCCCGAAGGGCATGAAGGGTGGTGGGAGGGATCACGAGGATGGCTTTGGCCTCCCGCTTCACCGCGCGTGCAGCCAACCAAGCTCGACGTGGTATGCGTCGCTCGAGGTTAATGCGGAGGGTCCTAGGGTTCATCCTCAGCGCGGCAACCGATCTTGAATCGTCCGTCTGATGCGCTCTACGTAACGAGGGAGGCTGATCTCAGCCGGATCCCACTCTCCCCAAGTCCGTTCGTACAGTTCTGGCGAGAATGCGACCGAGCGGAACTCGGACCAGTCGTCCAACACGATCATCGGAAGATCCGGATGGTGGTCGGTAAGAAGGCTTCGCGTGACAATGGGGATCGTTCTGACGTGTAGCGCCTGCCAGGTGCGGTAGCAGTCGATTCCGTTCCCGCGTGGTGATAGGCAGAAATATGACGCCGCGAGCCGCTCGAAATAGACCTTCACAGACGTCTTTGGAAGTGGGTCGATACCCGTCTGCTCCATGCAGTAGTTTCGCTCCGAGGGGTTGGTGCTGACGTCGAAACTCGCCTCGATGAGTTGCGATTTGCCGGAAGTCGTATCGCGCGCGTGTTTGAGCGCCTCCGCGTCGCACTTGATCGGGTTTCCGATTCCCAGCGGCATCGGAAACAGTTTTGGATGCTTCAGTTCGACGTGCGGCGAGAACCAAGCCACCAGCTCCGGCCGATCGAGCCGACTTTCGAACCGGCTGTCGATAGGGCGATCGACGTTGCTGTTCTGCGTGAACAGGACGTAGTCCTCGTTGGGAGCCAGATGACGGAAGAAGTATTCGAGGAACTCTGGATTGCAGAACCACCAGTTGTTGTCGACCGCGGTATTCGTCCGGTAGACGTCGTAGTTGAGCACGTGCCGGCAATGAGCAGCGATTCCATTGCCCGTAATGAAAGAGTCGTCCGTCTGAGTGACGAGCATCCGCTCCACTAGTTGCGGCGATTCGACGGGGGGGCGTAGCGGGTGAGCCGCGCGATATGCGGCAAGCAGTAACCCTTTGGTGGCGCGAACGCCTGGAACGCGACGGAGTACTGCCCGCACGGACATCCGGCCGACTTTAATGTCCGCGCCGTGGGAATCCGCCGTTCAATCGCCTCGTATCGGAGAGCGTTGCGGCTTCGACGACGGGTCCTCGCGCTCCCGAGGGCCCTCGAACCAGCCGCCGCGTTCGCTTTCGTGCGGTCCGAGCCCGATATCGCGCCGAATCAGAAGGAGCCCGAGATCCTATGGCTGCTAGAAATCCTCGCCGCGGACCCGCCCAAGGTTGTGCTCGAGGTCGGCACCGATCGTGGCGGAACGCTCTTTCTCTGGTCGCGGGTGGCGGCCGATGATGCGGTTCTCATCTCCGTCGACATCCAAAAGATGGTCGGACGGCTCGGATCGCTGTCCCCCTTCGCGCTCGTCCGCAACAGTTTCCGCCGCGGCACGCAGCGAATCGCACTCGTCGACGACGTCAACTCCCAGAGTCCGGAGACTCTCGCACGTGTCCGCGCGATGCTGAGCGGCCGGCTCGTTGACTTTCTCTTTCTGGACGGCGATCACCGGTACGAAGCAGTCCGGCGCGACTTCGAGCTCTACGCCTCCCTCGTCCGACCGGGAGGGCTCGTTGCCTTTCACGACGTCTCACAGACCGCGACGCCTGACACGGTCGGGACGGCAGCGTTCTGGGCCGAGTTTCAGAAGGGGAACGAGACGGACGAATGTATCGCTGAAGGCACCGCCGGCTATGGGATCGGCGTCTACCGCAAGCCGCGGTGAGTAGGGTGGACGACGAGGCCAAGCCGCCTCGCAAGCCGAGGCGCGCGCCGCCAGAGCATCGCTTCGCTCCGTGCACGCACGCCTCTGGCGCCCTGCGAGGCCCGGATTAGCCGAGCCTCGACTGGGGTCAGCGAGTACACCCCGCGTGCAACCTTGCGTCGAAAGAATCGCTCTTCCCGCCGCCACGTCGCCACCTGCCGCAAGAAGCGCGGATCGTCCGTGCTTCCGAATGAACCGCTGCCGTGGTGGTAGATGGAACCGTCGAGATAGAGCGTCCCCCAGAGCCCATCGAAAGACGGTCGCGGACGCAGGAGCTCGGTCCGCATTCCGGATGCCTGAAGCTGTTCGAAGATCTTCCGTCCAGTATCTACACGCTGTTCGAGTTGGTCCGCGTCGAAATACAGCGAGTCGCGATCGACGGAAGGCCCGAACACCATGAAAGATGGGTGGCTGAACGTGCCAGTCGCCGCATGCGCCGCGATCACGGCATCGTTGTCAGCGAGGAGTCGCTCGACGGTCGCTTCGACGTCGGGCCGCACCGGGTGGGCGTCCGAGTCGAACAGCATTAAGACGTCGGCATCGATGTCGCGGACAGCCAGGTTGAGGACGTGCGCGTGATCGTGGCCGGTAGTCTCGAAATGCGGCCTACTGGGCGGATAGCTGAGGACGTTGACATCGCCCAGGAGAGGGCGAAGGTGTTCTCCGGATCCCGCCGTTCGGTCCTGATCGACGACGTAGATGTCCCTATCGCGAAGCTCGGGAAACGCCGGACGAGCACGCGCGAGCAATAGGCGAACCCAAAAGGGATCGCCGAAGTGCGTGGTGAGAAGGGCGGTCCGCACGCGATGATCGTACGGACGGCTCCTACACTTCGCTCAAATGAGCGCCGACGCAGGCCTTCAGGTCCGTGCACCCATCACGGCGATGGTCTCGAGCCACAATGAGGCGCGCCTTCTGGAACGCTGCCTTGCGACACTCGGCTTTTGCGACGAGGTGATCGTCATCGACATCGCAAGCAGCGACGACACCGAAGCTGTTGCGCTCGCCCATGGTGCCCGCGTCCTTCGTCACGACTGGGTCCCGATCGCGGAGCGGGCGAGAATGGAGCTGGTCGGCGAGGCGTCCAACGACTGGCTGCTGTTCATGGACCCGGACGAGGCGATGTCGCCCATCCTCGCTGCGCAGCTCGCAGAGCTCGTTCCTCGCCTCGCCGCCGATGTCGGGGTCGTCGATTGCCCGTGGCAGTTCTTCTTTCGCGACCGGCCCTTGCGCGGGACCGTCTGGGGCGGAATCAGCAGGAAGCGGACGCTCGCCCGCCGCGGCGGAGCAGAGCTCCGTTCCACCGTCCACTCGGGCACGAAACCCCTTCCCGGGTTTCGGATCGAAACCGTCGAGTACACGGGCGACAACGCCATCGCGCATTACTGGGGAGTCGGCTGGCACCCCCTTGTCCGGAAGCACTGGCGTTACCTCGGGCTGGAGGGACGGGATCGCAGGGAGCTCGGCATGGTGACCGGGGTAAAGGACATCCTCAGGACGCCAGCGCCCGCGTTCTACACGAGCTTCGTTCGTAGGCAGGGCTACCGGGACGGCCTCACAGGCCTCGGCCTCAGCCTGCTCTGGGCGGGCTACGCGATGGGAGCGAAAGTCGCGCTTCTCCGAGAGCTGCGCCGGGCGCCGACTACAGTGCAGGAGCGTGGAGCCTGAACTGGGGCCGACGCCGTTAGTGTCGGTCGTCACGCCGTCGATGAACCAAGGTGCCTTCATCGAGGAGACGATCCAGAGTGTTCTCGGCCAGGACTACCCAAGCATCGAGCACATTGTCGTCGACGGCGGATCGACGGACGAGACGCTGGAGATCCTGGGGCGCTACCCGGAGGTGCGCTGGATCTCGGAGGCCGACCAGGGGCAGGCCGACGCGGTCAACAAGGGTTTCACCCTGGCATCGGGCGAGATCTTCGGCTGGCTCAACTCCGACGATCTCTACCTTCCGGGAGCAATCAGCGCTGCCGTCAGCATCATGCAAGAGACTGGGGCCGGGCTGGTCCATGGAGGTTGGCGGCAGATCGACGAGAGCGGAAACGTCATGCGCGAGCTCGCGGCGGTGCCGTTCGATCTGCGGCAGCAGCTCGACTATGCCAACCTCGTCGCGCAGCCCGGTGCGCTCTTCACGCGTCGGGCTTTCGAGGCGGTTGGCGGGCTCGACGTCACGTTTCGCTACGCGCTGGACTACGAGCTGTTCCTCCGGATCGGGAGTCGCTTCGAGGTGCGTCACGTCGACAGAGTCCTCGCGGCATACCGATACCACCCCGCATCGAAGACGGTCGCCGAGGCGGAGGGTTTTGTCGACGAGACGTTTCGTGCTGCTCGGAAGCACGGCGCGAGGCTGCGGTCGCGAATGGTCATCGACTTCTATCTCCCGCGGCGGCGGCCGTGGCTCTTCCGGCTCGTGCGCGCGTATCGATTCGTCCGCTCCGGCGACTTCGCGGGTCTCGGGGCCCGACTGGTGTCTCATGCCTCCCGCGCCGTCAGGCGCTCGCCGTCATGAGCGCCCCGGTCGACATCGGGGGGCGCCTCGTCGGCTCAGGGCATCCGCTCTACTTCATCGCCGAAGCGGGAGTGAATCACGACGGCCGGCTGGAACGCGCGCTCGCGCTGGTCGACGCTGCTGCCGACGCCGGAGCGGACGCCGTCAAGTTCCAGATCTTCGACGTGGATCGGCTGGTTGCGCGCGGGACTTCGAAGGCCGCCTACCAAGAAGCCGCCGGCGGTCCGGCGGAGACGCAGGACGAGATGTTGCGGCGGCTCCAGCTCGAGCAGCCGGCTTTTGAGGAGGTCGCGCAACGCGCTCATTCGCGCGGCGTCGCGTTCATGGCATCCCCGTTCGACGAAGGGAGTGTCGATCTACTCCTCGCGCTCGGGGCTCCCGCGATCAAGATCGCGTCTCCCGATCTCGTGAATCTGCCTCTCGTGGCGTACGCGGCACGCACGCGACTGCCGCTCGTGCTGTCGACCGGAATGGCGGACCTCGACGAGGCCCGTGCTGCTGTCGCGTGCGCGCGAACCGCCCAGGCGGGCGGGCTCGTCGTTCTACACTGCGTCTCGGCGTATCCGGCGCGGCCCGAGGACGCAAATCTCGCGGCCATGGCGACGCTAGCGGGTGAGCTCGACGTTCCCGTCGGATTCTCGGATCACACGCTCGGATCGGCAGTCTCCGTCGCGGCCGCTGCGCTCGGTGCATGCGTTATCGAGAAACATTTGACGCTCGACCGTTCGGCCCCAGGGCCGGATCACGCGGCCTCACTCGAACCTTCCCAGCTTGCGGAGCTCATTGCCGCGTGCCGCGACGCAGCGGCTGCGATCGGCGACGGCGTGAAGAGGCCGGTCGAAGCGGAACTCGTCAACCTTCCGGTCGTGCGGCGGAGCGTCGCCGCCGCCGCCGACCTCCCGGCGGGAACCGTGCTGTCCAAGGCGACGCTTCTCGCGTTGCGACCCGGTACGGGCATTCCGGCGGCTCAACTCGAGGAGATCGTTGGCCGTCGGCTCGTCCGCGCGGTGAATCGCCATCAACTTCTCGACCCGGAGGACTTGGCGTGAGCACGATCGCGGACCTTGTTGGGCTTCGCGGTCGCCGCGCTCTCGTTGCCGGCGGCGCCGGCCACATTGGCTCGATGGCGGTCGAGACGCTTGCTGAACTAGGCGCCGATCTCGCCGTCTGCGACATCGACGGCGCTGGAGCCAAGGCAACGGCCGATCGGGTGGGTGGCGTCTCCTTCGAGGTGGACCTTCGGGACGAGGTGGCGACGCGAAGCATGATTCGTCACGCCGCTGCCGACCTCGGCGGCCTCGACGTGCTGGTGCACTCCGCCGCAGTTGTCGGGACGGCCGCGCTTTCTGGATGGGCCGTGCCATTCGACGAGCAGTCGGTCGACGCATGGGACGAGGCGCTTAGGATCAACCTGACGTCAGCGTTCGTGCTCGTCCAGGAGGCTCGCGGTCGACTCAGCGAGTCCGGCCACGGCTCCGTCGTCCTCTTCGGTTCCATCTATTCGACCGTCGGCCCCGACCCCGCCCTCTACGCCGGAACGGGACTGGCGAATCCCGCCGCTTACGGCGTCTCGAAAGGCGGCCTCTTGCAGCTGATGCGATACCTCGCCGCGGAGCTGGCGCCGGCCGTGCGCGTCAACGTGATCTCGCCCGGCGGGATCGAGCGCGCCCAGCCCGCCGAGTTCCGACGCCGATACGAAGAGCGGACGCCCCTTGGTCGCATGGCCACCGAGACCGACCTGAAGGGTGCGCTCGCCTTCCTCGCTAGTGACCTCTCCGCATACGTCACCGGCCACGAGCTCATCGTCGACGGCGGCTGGACGATTCGTTGATGCGGACGGTCGGTGTCGTCACGGTCGCGCGATCGGACTACGGCATCTACCGACCGGTCCTGCGCGCCCTCCAGAAGCGCGAGGATGTCCGTCTTCAGCTGTACGTCGGCGGCATGCACCTCCACGAGCGGTTCGGCCTCACCGTCTCGGAGATCGAACGCGACGGTTACCCAATTGTCGAGCGAGTCGATTTCTTGGGCTCCGGAGACTCTCCTGGCGACGTGGCAGCAGCGCTTGGTCGCGGCACCGTGGCCTTTGCCGAGGCATTCGAACGGTCGCGTCCGGACGTCTTACTCCTCCTCGGGGACCGTTTCGAGATGCTTGCGGCTGGCCTCGCCGCGATGCCTCTTTGCCTGCCGTTGGGACACATTCACGGTGGCGAAACAACCGAAGGTCAGATCGATGAGGCGATTCGACATTCGCTGACCAAGCTGAGCCACGTGCACTTTGCCTCCACCGAGGAGCATGCTCGGCGGATCATCCAACTTGGAGAGGAGCCGTGGCGCGTGCACCTCACTGGTGCTCCGGCGCTGGACGTCCTCGCGGACTTCGAGCCGCTGACGGACGACGAGTTGGCGGCGCACGGCGTTCGCCTTCGGGGGCCAACACTGCTCGTGACGTATCACCCCGTCACGCTCGCCCAAGAGGCGAAGACTGATGAGTTCTCGGCTCTCCTTGACGCGGTGTCCGATTCAGGCGTCGATGCGGTCTTCACCTATCCCAACGCCGATGCCGGCCACGGCAAAATCATCTCGCGGCTCGAATCGCTTCCCCAGGAGGGCAGGTACCAGGTCGTCCGCAATCTCGGAGTCAAAGCCTATTTTTCACTTATGTCGCGGGCGGCGGCGATGGTCGGAAACTCGTCCTCCGGAATCATCGAAGCGGCCTCCTTCGAGCTACCGGTAGTCGACGTCGGGATTCGACAGGGTGGACGCATGCGTCCGCAGAACGTCATCGCGAGCAGCGGGCACGCCTCATCCATAAAGGCCGCCATCAAGCAGGCGCTGGATCCGGAGTTTCGTCGCGCGCTCCATGGCCTACGCAACCCCTACGGAGACGGGCGCGCGAGCGAGCGCATCGCCGAGGTCATCGCTACGGTTCCGCTAGACGAGCGTCTATTCATCAAGCGCTTTCACGATCTCTGATGCGCGAAACCGCTGTTACTCCGGTCGTACCGGTCGTCGGACTCGGGGCTGGCGGTCATGCTGCGGTGATGGTCGAGGCCCTTCGGGCCGCTGGATACGACGTCGTCGCATTGAGCGATCCGCGAAGAGAACTATGGGGTTCGACGCTACTTGGCGTCCCGATAGTCGGCGACGATGCTGCCTTAAGCGACCAGTACCATCCGGCGGTGGCGCGCGCGTTCATCGGGCTCGGTGGCGTATCGGACTCGACCCCTCGACGGCGGCTCTTCGCGTTCGCGCAGGCTGAGGGATTCGACGTCGTGACCTTCGCTCACCCCAGCGCGGTCCTCTCCCCGTCGGCCAGGCTTGCGACCGGCGTCAGTGTGCTCGCCATGGCAATGGTTAACGCCAACGTGGTTCTCGAAGACAACGTCCTAGTCAACACTGGTGCAATCGTCGAGCACGATTGCGAGATTGGCGAAAGCGTGCACGTGGCAATCGGCGCGCGCCTCGCGAGCGGCGTGCATGTCGGTGCCGGTGCGCACATCGGGGCCGGAGCGACAGTGCTGCAAGGCCTGTCTATCGGTGAGAACGCTGTTGTCGGGGCCGGAGCGGTGGTGACCCGGGACGTCCGCCACGGAGTGACAGTCGTCGGCGTCCCGGCGAGGCCGATGAACAAGGCGAGCGCGTGAGAGCGGCGGAGCTCGGCGGACTCTTCATCGAGCAGGCTTCGAGCGTACGCGAGGCCATGGAATGCATCGACCGGAGCCGTCACGGAATCGCGCTCGTCGTGGACGCTGACCGGCGACTACGTGGGACGATCACCGACGGCGATATTCGCCGGGCCATGCTCGCGAGCGTCTCGCTCGACGAGCCAGTTGGGGTGCTGCTCGGGCGGCAGGCGCTGATCGACGAGGGGCGGCCGATGCCGCTGACGGCTCCGGTTGGAACGCCGGTGTCCGACCTGGTGGTGCTCATGCACCGGTATGAGGTCCGTCAGGTTCCCATCGTCGACTCCGATGGCCGGGCGGTTGACATCGCGCTTCTTCGAGACCTCGTCGATGCCGACGGACCGGCCCTCCGTGCAGTTGTGATGGCCGGAGGGCTCGGGACGCGACTGGGCGACCTCACCGCGGAGACGCCGAAGCCGATGCTGCCGGTCGGCGATCGGCCGCTCCTCGAGCGCATCATCGAACAGCTGCGCGAGTCAGGAATACGGCATGTCAACCTGACGACGCATTACCGGGCCGAGGTGATCGCGGACCATTTCGGAGACGGGAGCGAGCTTGGCGTCGAGATCGAATATGTCTCGGAGGTGCAGCCGCTCGGCACCGCAGGCGCGCTCGGGCTCGTTGAGAGCGAGGATCCGATCCTCGTGATGAACGGCGACATTCTCACACGCATCGACTTCCGGGCGATGCATCAGTTTCACGACGAGCATCACGCAGATATGACGGTCGCTCTCCGACCGTTCGAGGCGCGCATCCCCTATGGGCTGGTCGAGCTCGACGGCAGCCGCGTGAGTGGCATGACGGAGAAACCGCTCCTGAGCGGGTTCGTGAACGCCGGGATCTATCTGCTCAACCCCGTCGTTCGATCCTTCGTCGGTCGCGAAGAGCCGCTCGACATGCCGCAACTGATCGAGCGCCTGCTCGAGAACGATCGCATCGTCGTCGGGTTCCCGCTTCGTGAGTACTGGCTGGACATCGGGCAGCCGGCCGACTATCTGCAGGCGCTCGCAGACGTCGAGGGACTGTGAGCGGCTGGGCGGGACGCTCCGTGCTGGTCACCGGCGCCGGCGGTTTCATCGGGAGCCATCTGTGCGAGCGCCTGGTCGAGCTCGGGGCCGACGTGCGGGCGCTGGTCGAGTACAACTCGGTCGGCTCCTGGGGTTGGCTCGACGAGTCGCCGGTGCGCGGCAAGCTCGAGGTCGTGCTTGGTGACGTCCGCGATCGCGACTCGACGATCGCAGCCGTAGCCGGGCGCGGAGTCGTGTTCCACCTCGCCGCGCTGATCGCGATCCCGTGGTCGTATGAGGCGCCCGCCGCGTACGTCGAGACGAATGTGGTCGGGACGCTCAACGTGCTCCGTGCCGCACAGCTGGCGGACGTCGACCGCTTCGTGCATACGTCGACAAGCGAGGTCTACGGCACGGCTCGATACGTGCCGATCGACGAGGCCCATCCCCTGCAGGGGCAGTCTCCGTACGCAGCGAGCAAGATCGGCGCCGACAAGCTGGCCGAGGCGTTCCATCTCTCGTTCGCCGTTCCGGTGGTGACGGTTCGTCCGTTCAACACCTACGGGCCGCGGCAGTCGGCACGAGCCGTCATCCCGACGATCGTGACGCAGCTTCTCGCCGGCCGCTCGGTCGCGCTCGGCAACCTCACGCCGACGCGCGACTTCACCTACGTTACCGACACGATCGACGGATTTGTCAAGGCTGCCGAGGCCGAAGACGCGGTCGGCCGGGTCGTCAACCTCGGCACGGGGATGGAGATCGCGATCGGCGACCTCGCGGAACGGATCGAGGCCGTGCTCGAGAAGCGGGCTCCGATCGACCTCGATCCGGTTCGGGTGCGCCCGGCGGCGAGCGAGGTCGAGCGGCTGTGCGCCGACGCCGGGGAAGCTCGAAGGCTGCTGAGTTGGGAGCCTCGCGTCTCGCTCGACGAGGGCCTGGCCGCGACCGCCGAATGGATCGGCCGCAACCTCGACCGGTACCGGGTCGGGACGTACACCGTCTGACGTGCTCGAACGCCTGAAGGAGGAGCGGACACGGCTGGCTGCCGGCGCCTACCGGCACTGGCGGCCGCAACATGTCGCGAAGCTCACAGCCGCCTGGCTGCGCGACCGCCGAGCGCGGGGCGCGTATCGCTTCCTGTCCGAGGACGACCTGCGTGATGCGCGGCGGTCCGACACGGCCTTCGTCTTCGGAAGCGGCCGGTCGCTCGTCGACATCACAAGGGACGAATGGGAGCGGATTGCACGGCGCGACACGATCAGCCTCAGGGAGTTCCCCCGACAAAGATGGGTGCGCGCCGACTTCCACCTGACCGGCGAGGTGGACGAGCTGCCCGAATACGCGAGGCGAATCCGCGAGAACCCTCTCTACGCCGACACGATCTTCGTCGTCATGGGCGGGTTCGTCGCGCACATGGGCAATGAACTCGTGGGGCGTCGTTTGCTTCCCTCAGGCGCACGCGTCTTCCGATTCCGTCGTCGCTCCCGCTGGCGCTACGCGCCGCCGTCGCGACGGCCGCGTGAGCTGGTCCACGGGGCGAACTCGATCTTCGACGCGGTCAACTTCGCGTACGCGCTCGGCTATCGCCGCATCGTGGTGGCCGGCGCCGACTACTACAACAAGGAGTACTTTTGGCTTCAGCCCGGAGAGGCCCGCGAATACGAGCCCGGTGTCGATCCCGACGCTCCTTGGCCGCAGGCGGATCAGGTGGTCGAGATGATGGCCCGCTGGGGGGAGATCATGGCGGCGGAGGGCGTCGACCTGTGCGTGTACAACCCGCGTTCTCGCCTTGCTGAGCGGCTCGCGGTCTTCACTTGGGACGACGAAAACGGTCCGTAGACTGCGGCGCCAGTGAAGGCAAACGTCTATGTCGTCCTCTGCATGGACACGGAGGGACCCTGTGCCGATCCCGACGCGCCGGAGCTCCTCGACACCTGGGAGCGGGTCGATGCGGCCATGGACAAGCTCTTTCGGGACGACTTCCGCCGCGCCGTGCCCGATTCGTCGGGCGGTCACCTTCGAATCGGCTGGTACTTCCTTACGTGGACGGGCTTCACGACGAACCCGCGGCGACGTGACCTCGGCTATCACGCTGTCCGCGACCACTACGTCGAGCGTTGGGGTCGGCGGCTCTCGGAGCTCGGCGACGAGCAGTGCTGGCACTACCACCAGCCGCCCGAGAGCGGCGTCGCGAACGAATGGGGCCTGGACTGGTCGTCGAGCGACGAGCACGACCGCATCCTGTCGAGACAGCTTCTCGAGCGCGCCTGGTGGCCGGTGTGCTTCCGCGCAGGAGGCACGATTCTCGATCCCGTCGCATCCCGGTGGGTCGATCGCTGGTTCCCGTTCGATTATTCGAATCGGGCCCCGCTCGCACTGCCCGGGATCGTCGACTGGTCGTCGGGCGTTGCAGACTGGGGCGTTTACCATCCGGACCCGGAGGACTTCCGCCGCGCAGGCGCAGGGCGGAGGCGGATGGCCCGTTGCCTCGATCTTCTCACGAGCGTCCACGCGCTGGGCAAGGCCGACGTCGAGGAGGCGTTCGCACGCGCAGAGAGAGGCGATCCAGCGATTCTCTCCGTTTTCGACCACGACTATCGGGACATTGCCGATCGGCTCGATTCCTTTCGCCGTCTCGTGCAGAAGGTGGCGTCTTACCATCCCGAGGTCGAGTGGCGGTACGCGACACCGGTCGCCGCTGTGCGTGGCGCCCTCGGGATGAGCAGGCCGCGCCCGCTCGTTCTCGAGGCGTCGGCGTCGCGGCGAACAGTCGACATCTGGTCATCGGAGACGCTCTTCCAGTCGATGCCGTGGATGGCAGTCCGAACCCCGGACGGCGATGTCGTCCACGTCGAAGAAGGGCTCCTCCGTGTCGACGAGACGCGTTGGCAGTGGGAACCGACGCTCGAGTGGGGGCAGCTCGCCCTTGGTGCTTCGACGGATGCCGGAGAGTCCGCGACCGTCGAGATCACTCCGGAGACGAGGCCGGGCGACGTCTTCCTCGCGCGTCCGACCACGAGCGATCCGCGGCGTCCGCGGTCGATTTGGGAGCATACGAAGCGATACACGCGCTCGTCGGCTGATCGAAGTGCCGCCCGGGAGCCCGAGATGGACTCGGTCGCGCAGGCGCGGGAAGTGTTGGCCGCGCGACTCGAGCCGGGCGCGAGCGTTCTCGACGTCGGCTGCGGGGCGGGTCATCTCTGGAGGTCGATTCGCGACCTCGGCATCGAGTACCACGGCATCGATCCGTCTCGGCGCGCGATCGAGATCGGACGGTCGACGCTCGCTGAACTCGGCCTGCCTCCCGGCCGCTTGCGTGTGCTCGCGATCGAGGATGTGCCCGTCGACGAGCGCTACGACGCGGTCGTGTCCCTGAGCACGCTGCTTTACGCGCCGGACTGGCGGTTGCCGCTCGAGGCCATGGCGTCCGCGTCGCGCCGGCTCCTCGTCGTTCGTTCCAGCTTTGGCGAACGAACGGAGGTGCGCTACCTGCCGGACGTGCTGCTCGAGCCCGGTTTCGAGCAGATGCATGCGTACTTCTCCGTCTTCTCCCGTGCGGATGTCGGAGAGTTCCTACAGACCGACGGCTTTCGGGTCGAATGGCACGAGGACCGCCGCCAGCGCGATCGCTTCGGTGGAGAGGCCGAGATCGTCGGCGGAATCCCGCTTCCCTACGAGTTCCTCGTCGCGGAGCGGCGCTAGTTGCGCGTCTTCGTGGTCGGAATGGGGTCGGCCGGCCGCCGCCACCTCGAAAACGCCCGTGCGCTCGGCTGCGAGGCAGCGGGCGGCCGCCTGCCCGAGGCGGAGGCGTTCGCCCCCGACGCGATCGTGATCGCGTCGCCCACGAGTGTGCACCTTGAGGCGCTTCGATGGGCGGTCGAGCGAGGGGTGCACGCGCTTGTCGAGAAGCCCTTGGCCTCGTCGACCGAGGGTGTTGTGGATGCTCTCGCGGCGGCGGAGGCCGGAGGGCTCACCGTAGGTGTCGGATACAACCTCCGCTTCCATCCGGCGCTCGAGGCGATACGCGCCTCCGTTGCCGCTGGGCGTATCGGCCGCCTTGTCAGCGCGCGCGCCGAGGCTGGGCAGCTCCTGTCCGAGTGGCATTCGCACGAGGACTATCGCCGGTCGTACGCGGCGCTGGCCGAGCTCGGGGGCGGCGCCCTGCTCACCCTCAGCCACGAGCTCGACTACGTCCGCTGGATCGCCGGAGAGGTCGAGAGCGTCACCGGCGTCGCGGCGCACGCCTCGTCGCTCGAGATCGACGTCGACGACGTCGTGGAGCTCGTCTGCCGCCATTCGAGCGGAGCGATCTCGTCGATCCACATGGACTACGTGGACCGCGTGTACAACCGGCGATGCCGTTGGATCGGGGAGGGCGGCACGATCGCGTGGGAATGGGGAGCGCCCGCGCGACTCGAGCCGGTGGGAGAGACGGTCTGGGACAATCCGGCTTTCGACGTTGCGACGACGTACGAGGCTGTGCTCGCCGACTTCCTCGACGCGATAGCGCGCGGGCACGCGCCAAGGTGCACCGGGCACGACGCGCTCCGCATCCTCGAGCTCTGCGAGGCCGTCAGCGGTGCGCGAGACGCCCGCTAGACTCGTCGAGCGCCATGTCCGGTGTCAGGAGCAAAGTCGGCCGGGGCGTCCGGCGCACGTTCGGTTGGCGTCCGTACCCAGCCGAGGACAGCCCTTCCTGTGCGCTCTGCGGCGCGCATGACCGCGTCACCGTCGCGCGCCGCGTATCTGACGACATGCGCTACCCGACGGTCGTATGCCGGGCGTGCGGCCTCGTGTACATGTTTCCCCGTCCGAGTGCCGCATCGTTCCGCCACTTCTACGAGGCGGTCTTCGTCGATCTTTTCGACGGAAGCACCGCGAACGTCGACATCCGCGCGGAGGTCATGTCGTCTGAACGTGGCCGTCCGCTTCTAGAGTTCCTCAGTGAGAGCCGGCCGGTCGAGGCCATGCGGGCGGTCCTCGACATCGGGTGCGGAGACGGGGGTTTGCTCCTCGGTTTCGCGGACGTGATTGGAGAGCGCGGGCTCGCCGGGAAGATCGCCCTTGCGGGTTGTGACCCGGCGCGGCCACCAGGCGAGGCGGTTGAGCGAATCCGAGCGGGAAGCGCGATCTCGATCTGGCGTCGCGGCGTTGAGGAGGTCGCGGTCGACGTCTCGGAGTACGACGTGCTCGTGATGTTCGACGTTCTCGAGCACCTGCTCGAGCCGCGGCGCGTCCTCCAGCACCTTCACGACGGCGCCCGGGACGACACCCTGCTGTTCGTCGCAACATCGTGCCTCGACCATTTCAACGAGATCCCGGCAGCCGGATTCGAGGACTACTACCTGCGAATCGGTCACCCGTACACGTTCACGAGCAGCTCGCTTCGGCGGCTTCTCGCTTCGGCCGGTTGGCGCGTCGAGCGCGAAGCGCCAGCCGCGAAAGGTGATCAGTGGGTCGTCGCGCGCCGCGACACGCCGGATCCGTCGGCGACGGATCCCGTCGCAGGTGCCTGCGCGCAGGCGCTCGAGTTCATCCGCTCGTACAAGGCGCGTTGCGCGTGACGGGCGAGACGCTTGCCGTCATCCCCGCGCGCGGAGGCTCCAACGGCCTACCGGGCAAGAACCTCGCCGTGCTCGCCGGGCTGCCGCTGATCGAGCACTCGCTTCGGCTTGCGCAGCTCTGCCCGGAACTGGCACGCACCGTCGTGTCGACCGATTCCGACGAGATCGCAGCCGCCGCCTGCGCGGCCGGCGGGGAGGTGCTGTCGCGACCGTCGGCACTTGCCGAGGACGACACGCCGATGCTGCCGGTGCTGCGCCACGCGCTCGACGCGCTCGACCCGAGCGGCGCGACGTATCCGTTTCTCCTCCTTCTCGACCCGACGAGCCCCGGCCGTCTGCCCGAAGACGTCGCCGTCGCCCACCGGCTGCTCGTCGAGTTCCCGGATGCCGACGGCGTCGTCGCCGTCTCCGAGCCGTCGTTCAATCCCATCTGGCATGCCGTCGTCGATCTAGACGGGTACATCGATCCACTCTTTCCGGAGGCGTCCTCGTACAGCCGCCGGCAGGACGTGCCGCGTGTCCTCCGAATCAACGCCGCGCTCTATCTGTTCCGGGCGGAGTTCCTCCGTCGAGAGACCGGAACCTGGATGGCCGGCCGGCACAGGCTCCTCGAGATTCCCGAGATACGCGCGTTCCACATCGACACGCAGCAGGACCTCGACCTGTGCGAGCTCGAGCTTGCGGACGGAATCGTCCGGTTCCCCTGGCTCTAGGCCGCGTCGCGAACGCGGATCAGCCCGATGCCGAACTCCGAAGCGATTCGCTGCTCGGTGTCGTACGCCTCGGTGAGCTCTGACCAGAAACGGCTGACGCCAGGGGCGATCGTCGACGCGATGTCGTGGAGCGCAATGATCCCGCCGGGCCGAACGAGCGGCGAGTAGAGCTCGAAGTCACATCGTACGCCGTCGTAGGTGTGGTCCCCATCGATGAAGAGAAAGTCGATCGGGACGCCGGACAGGATTGCCCGCAGCTCTTCGACCGTCGCAGGATCGTGCGAGTCGCGCGGCAGGAGAAACTCGATTCGCTGCCCGTTGCGCGCGAATGCTCGCCGTACGAGAGCGTATCGAGACAATCGTCCGAGCGGCCCGAGCGGGCGCGTGTCGACGGCGACGAGAACGGCGTCGGACGGCGCAGCCCGTGACCAAAGGAACAGTGTTCCGCCCTCATCGGTGCCAATTTCGACGATAGTGCGAGGCGCCTCTCTCCGGATGTGGCCAAGCAGCCAAAGGATCTCATCGGTTTGCTGTGTCGGTCGGATGCGGCCGCCGTGCCACGTGAAACTCCGAGCGAACTCGAGCGCGTTCTCATCGCTCATGTCCGGCAGCGCTGCCAGTCGACGGCGGGCTGAGACGGCGGCGACGTATTCACGTGGGACGCCGATGAAGCGGCTGAGACCTTTTGGCATTCGCATGCGTCCTGGCACCTACACCGGGAGCATCGCGCGTGCACGCCTCACTGTGGCGCGCGCATAGTAGCTCGGATACATCGTCTCGACATTACGGAGGTTACCGTTGAAGAAGTTCGTAGTCGCGAGCGCGTAGGAGCTGAACATGCTGGGGTTGCGGATCATGGCATTGCAGCGCGCGAGAAGAAAGTGGTCCACCACGATGTCGGCGAATGCGTCGCGATCGGTGTATCCGGGCACGTCGTAGTCGGCGAAGCCGCGGCCTGCGCCGGGAGGCGGAAAGATCGATCGTCTTGTTACCGCGTTCGGGAGCGTCAGGAGCATCTCGCGCATGAATGCTGCGTCCGTCGCGATGAACGTGACTGCACTCTCACGAAGATAGTCGGGCAGCCGACCGAGAGCTGCGTCGCGCGCGCGCGTGACCGCGCGCAAGAAACGTGGCGCGTTGTGGAAGAGCTCGGTCTTCACCCGCCCGTGGAACGGTGAGCCCTTTCTGAACTCACCGTTTCCGGTGCCGATGTTGACCGCCACCACGAAGGTGTCGTCGATGTGATTCGCGGCGGCGAATGCGTCGACCTCTTGCTGAAGATGCGCTCGGGGACGGATCGATTCGAAGAACCTCCGCAAACGGCGAAACCGCTCGAGCGAGTTGCCGCCCGGTTCGATCCGGTCGTAGGCATGAAAGGCGGTCAGGACGAGATATCGGGCCTCCGACCCTGACGCAAGGATCGCGCTCGCGTCAGCCGGCTCTAGCAGCTGGACCTCATCCGAGTCGGTATCCCAGGATGCGAGCTCCCCTGCGGCGTATGACACATGGACGCCGAGGATCTCTTCGACTGGCTCGAGGTACTCGGTGAAGACGTTCACGCTCTTGTCGCGGAGGAACTTCGAGTTCCGCCAGTCGACGATGACCTCGCGGCCGAGGGTCGATGCCAGCCACACGGCGCCGGCGAAACTGACGAGGTTCGATCCGATCCCGCTGTCCGGATAGGGACGCGTGACCACGAATCCCGGCTCCGCCACGGCGGCGATCGTACCAGTGGGCGGCGCTACGATCACCCGGCGATGACGGCGATCATGGGGATCAACGCGTATCACGGCGACGCCGCCGTCGCACTGGTCGTGGACGGGGAGCTTGTTGCCGCGGCCGAGGAAGAGCGTTTCAATCGCGTCAAGCACTGCGCGGGCTTCCCAGTGCTGGCTGCGCAGTGGTGTCTCGAGGACGCCGGGCTGACGGTGGACGATCTTGACCACGTTGCCGTCTCGCGGGACCCGCGCGCCAACCTCGGCAGAAAGCTGCTACGGACGGTGCGGCACGGCGCATCGGCTCGCTATTTGAAGGCGCGACTCCAGAATGCGGCTCAGATCCGCGACGTCGGCGCGGCGCTCGCGGACGCACTCGGCGTCGAGACGATTCGGGCGCGCGTACACAACGTCGAGCACCATCAGGCTCATGTCGCGTCCGCATTCTTCGTGTCCCCGTTCGCCGACGCGGCCATCCTTTCCGTCGACGGGTTCGGTGACTTTGCGTCGACGATGCTCGCCGAGGGACACGGAAACCGCTTCACCGTACTCGATCGCGTTATCTATCCACACTCGCTTGGAATTCTGTACACGGCGGTCACGCAGTGGCTTGGCTTTCCCGGTTATGGCGACGAGGGCAAGGTCATGGGGCTCGCGCCCTACGGGACGCCGCGACATCAGTCCAAGCTCCGCGAGCTCATCGGGCTCGACGGGCCCTTGTTCGAGCTCGGGCTCGACTACTTCACGCACGACAAAGAAGGCGTCGACATGAACTGGGACAGCGGATCGCCGACGATCGGTCGGATTTATTCGGACAGACTCGTCGAGGTCCTTGGGCCGGCGCGCGAGCCGGGGCTAGACATCACCCAGCATCACCAGGATGTCGCTGCTTCCCTGCAGGCCCTTCTGGAAGACGCGTACCTACACCTTCTCGAGACACTTTGGAGCCGCACGCACCTTCCGAACCTCTGCCTTGCCGGCGGCGTCGCACTCAACGCGGTTGCGAATGGTCGCATCCTTCCCGAGACTCCGTTCGAGCAGCTCTACATCCAACCTGCCGCCGGTGACTCAGGGACCGCGGTGGGCGCCGCGTACTACGTCTGGAATCAAGAGCTCGGCCGTCCGCGCGGCTTCGTCATGGATCACGCCTATACCGGCCCCGAGTACAGCGATTCGGAGATTCGTGACGCGCTCAAGGAGGCGAGAGTGCATGCGGAGTATCTCGACGATGACGCTCTCTTCCCGGCTGTCGCGGAGCGCATCGCTGCCGGCGATGTCGTCGGCTGGTTCCAGGGACGGATGGAGTTCGGGCCGCGTGCGCTCGGGCACCGATCGATTGTCGCCGATCCGCGAAGCGATTCGATGAAGGACGTACTCAACGCCCGCATCAAGCACCGGGAGCCGTTTCGGCCTTTCGCGCCGTCGATCCTCGCGGAGCGGGTCGGGGAGTGGTACGAGCAGGACTACCCGTCCCCGTTCATGGTTCTTGTGTACAAGACGAGCAGCGACAAGCGCGACAAGCTGCTTGCGGTGAACCATGTGGACGACACCGGGCGCGTCCAGTCCGTGGAGGCGGATGTCGAGCCTCGGTATCACCGCCTTATCAGCGAGTTCGAGCGTCAGACAGGCGTTCCGGTCGTGCTGAACACGTCCTTCAACGAGAACGAGCCGATCGTCATGACACCGCAGGACGCCCTCGACACATTTCGTAAGACCACGATGGACCTCCTCGTGCTAGGCAATCACGTCGTCCGTCGCAACGGCCCGCCGAGCGGCTGAGATGCCGTCCGCGATGAGGCGCATCCGCCTCGGCGCCCGCGATCTCATAAGATTGGCTCCAGGAGGCTCCGCGATCCTGCGGTCACGGCGGACCACAGCCGCCGCCGTCCGGCGGCGCATCTATCCGATCAGGCCGCCCGTGCATTCACCCGAGCATGTCGCCGCGCTCTCCGTCACGCCGAGCGACCATCCGTTCATCACCGGAAACAGGCTTGCAGGACGCTGTCGGTACGTCATCAACTTCGACGAGCTCTACGTGAACGAGAACGTTGACAACGATTGGTGGTTCTGTCGCTCCGAATTCGTCGAATACTTCTTCGCGAGACATGAGCCGAAGGGCAGCTACGTCCTCTTCAGTCATAACAGCGACCGTCCGATCGACGCGAGCCTTCGCCGATTTCTCCGCCGCCCGGGGATGTCGGCCTGGTTCGCGGCAAACGCAGCTTTTCGCCATGCCAAGCTCCACGCTTTGCCGCTCGGAATCGCCGATCCTCGCTGGCGCCACGGAGACGGCGCCGCTCTCGCCGGCGTTCAGATGCTCGGGATGACAAGGACGACGCTGTTCGACGCCAGCTATGACATCTCGACGTTTCCACCTGCCCGCGAGTATTGCCGTGAGATGACCGGGATCGACCCAGCACCGCGCCGAGATTACGAGACTTACCTTCGCGACCTCGCTTCGTCGTACTTCTGCATCGCGCCTCGCGGGAACGGCATCGATACTCATCGAGTCTGGGAGGCCCTTTACCTCGGAACTGTCCCGGTCGTCACCCGGAGCGTCGTCTCCGAGCAACATTCCGACCTCCCAATCATCATGCTCGAAGATTGGTCGGACTTCAGACAGGAAGACTTCGGGCCGGAGCTCTACGAACGAGTGATCGAGGGATGGGATCCTCGTAGCCTCGAACTCGACGCGTATCTCAAACGTGTCGAGCGTGTGCTTGAGGAGTCCAGATGAACTCGCAGCGGACTGCGCTGAAGGACATGGTGCCTTTCCCGGTCAAGCATCGGTTGCGCCGGACCGTCAATGCCTTCGTCTCGTTCCCACGCGACCAGGCGAGCTGCGCGATCAAGTCCCCGGGTCGGCTCCAACGGCAATATCAGGCGTGGTACTGGCGCCGACATCTCCAGCGATTCTTCGAGCAGCTTGTTCGACCGGGTGACCTCGTCTTCGACATCGGAGCGCACGTCGGCCTTTGGACTCTCGGGCTTGAAAGAGTCGGTTGTCGGGTCATCGCCGTCGAACCGCAGGGCGCATGCGCGGACAAGATCGCTTCGAGGTCGGGCGAACGTGTCACGATAGTTCACTCGGCCGTTGGCAGCGCGGCGGGTGAGGCCGAGTTGTTTCTATCCGCCAACACGGAGATGGCGTCACTCGCTCCAGGTTGGATGAAGACGATGATCGAACGCGCCGGCGTGCCGGCCGAAGCTTGGTCGGAATCCGTGATCGTTCCCGTCAGGACGCTCGACGATCTCGTCGACGAGTTCGGCGTTCCGGAATACATCAAGCTCGACGTCGAAGGGTCCGAAGCGCAGGCGCTCTCCGGCCTCGGCCAGCCGGTCAATGTCATCTCCTTCGAGGCTCATGGACAAACCGTCGACTACTCGTCCGCGGTGGTCGGGCGACTGCTCGAGCTCGACCGTTATGAATTTAACCTCAGTCCCGGCGAGTTTCCCAAACTGCTCTGGCCGGACTGGCGCGACGAGCGGCGACTCCTCCGGGCACTGAAAGACGAACCAACAGGATGGCATAACGTCTTTGCCCGGCGCGTGGACTCCCCGGCGCGCGCATAAGACAGAGTTGGCGGAGCGGATCGCTACCCTGTCACGATGGCGGCGGGAGAGGTCATAGAGCAGCGCGCGGCGCTGGCGTCCGCGGCCCCGCTCGCCGCCGGAGTGCGTCGGATACAGCCGTCGCACGGGTTCATTCCCATCGACTTCCGAGAACTTTGGCGCTATCGCGAGCTTCTACACCGGCTCGTTTGGCGAGACGTCAAGAGTCGCTACAAGCAGACATTTCTCGGGCCGCTCTGGGCTGTTCTGAGACCGTTCGTCTCGATGGTGATGCTGGCCGCGATCTTCGGCGGTCTCGCCGGGTTCAAGTCTGGGAGCGGAGTGCCATATCCGCTGTTCCTGTATGGCGGTCTGCTGATCTGGACGTATTTCGCGTCGGCGATCACAAGCTCGAGCGCGGCCCTGTTGAACTATGGCGGCATGCTTGGCAAGGCCTACTTCCCCAGGCTGTACGCGCCCTTCGCGGCTGTGACCTCTCCGCTGGTCGATCTCGGCCTCTCGCTGCTCATCATCTTCGGGCTATTCGGCTATTACCACCGTTGGCCCTCGTGGCACATCGTGTTCCTCCCGTTCTTTGTCCTTCTTGCGGGTCTCGCCGGCCTTGGAGTCGGCCTTTGGCTCTGCGGCCTGTCTGTTCGCTTCCGTGACATTGCATACACCCTTCCATTCGTCGTCCAGATCTGGTTCTACGCCACGCCGGTGCTTTATCCGATCTCGAGGCTGCCAGAGCCGTTCAGCACGCTGATCGCTCTGAATCCCGTGACTGCGGAGGTCGAAGGGTTCAAGTGGTCCCTGCTAGGAATCAATCCGCCGAACATTCCTGTTGTCATCGGAAGTGGAGTCTTCGTTCTCGTCATCTTGACGGCCGGGCTCTTCTTCTTTCGACGGACCGAGCGCACGATCGTGGACATGATCTGATGGGGGCGCTCGCGATCAGTGCGCATGGCCTCGGCAAGCGATACAGGGTCGGGCAGGTTGATAACGCGTTCATTCGCGTCCGTCGTAGGTTGAAAGGCATGGGAGGGGTGGACTCCATGTGGGCGCTCCACGACGTGACCTTCGACGTCGCAGCGGGCGAGACTGTAGGAATCATCGGTCGCAACGGCGCCGGTAAGTCGACCTTGCTGAAGGTCCTGTCACGCGTGACCGAGCCGAGTGTCGGATATGTCGACGTCGCCGGTCGCGTAGGCGCCCTGCTCGAAGTTGGCACTGGATTCAGCACCGACCTGACGGGTCGGGAGAACGTGTATCTGAACGGCGCGATCCTTGGAATGACTCGCGCCGAGGTATCCCGGAAGTTTGATGAAATCGTCGCCTTCTCCGGAGTCGAACGACACATCGACACTCCGGTCAAGTGGTATTCCAGCGGGATGTTTGTTCGGCTGGCGTTCGCTGTCGCGGCGCACCTTGAGCCTGAGATTCTCATCGTTGACGAGGTACTCGCCGTTGGCGACGCGGAGTTCCAAAAGCGTTGCCTCGGACGAATGGCTGACGTCGCCCGGGAAGGGCGGACCGTTCTGTTTGTGAGTCACAACATGCAGATCGTGCGAAGGCTCTGTCAGCGCGGAATTCTTCTCGAGCGTGGCGAAGTGAAGACTCAGGATGACATCGAGTCAGTCGTACGGACGTACCTCTCTTCGCTCGATTCGATTGATGGCGGTCGTAGACGCTGGCTCGATCCGCCTCTCGGGGACGCGGAATGTCGAGTGCTCGAGGTGCGCATCACCGACGCTGCGGATGAACCTCAGGCCACGTACTTCACTTCGCAGCCAATTTACGTGACGCTTGAGCTGGACCTCGAGTCTGTGAACCCTGCTCTAAGCGTCGCCCTTGAGGTGGCGACGGTAGACGGCGTCGTCGTCTTCCACACGTCATTCCGAGATAGTCCTGACGCTTCGATGCCCAAGCTCGTGCCTGGGCGCAACGCGCTTCGCTGCGAGATTCCCACGGAGCTTCTTAATTCAGGTAGGTACGTCATCAACCTTCGCATCTCATTGCACACCATCCGATGGATCATCTACGCCGATGGTGTTCTCCACTTCGACGTGCTCGCCGATCACGGAGAGTCACTCTTCCTTGTTGGAGCAAGTCGTCCCGGTGTGGTACTTCCGGAGGTGAGCTGGGTCGCCGTGGAGCCCGAACCCGTCGAGGGCGTGCATGCGTTGCGCGCCTCCGGGTGACGGGCGACGGAACGGCTTCGCCGCCCGGGGTTCCAAAGGCTCGTCGATGAACCGTGTTGCGTGGCGATTCGAGGTCGAGCGGAGGGCCGCCTTGGCGCGAATGCGGACGATCGATCTCGCGCTCTTCCACGACTTTGCACCCGCGCCGGGCGGCGGGGCGCACCAGTCGCTCCGTGCCCTCCTGGGAGAGCTGCGACGCCGCGGCGTCCGCGTCGCCAACAACACCCTCGCCCCGTCGACCCGGGCGGTGCTCTTCAACTCCTTCAACTTCGACTTCGACCGTCTCCGGCTGCTCGCTCCGCGCGCCACGGGCGCTCGTCTGGTGCACCGTGTCGGCGCCGTGACCTCGCTCTACCGAGGGTTCGACGACGGCACGGATGCCCGCGTCGCCGGGATCAACGCCGAGCTCGCGGACGCGACGCTCGCCATCTCGCACGCCACCGTCGGTATGTACCGGTCGATCGGCATCGAGCTGGTGGACCCGCATGTCGTTTACAACGCGTGTGACGACCGGATCTTCAATGCCACCGGCCGCGAGCCGTTCCGCCGCGACCGCAGGATGCGGATCATCGCCACCTCCTGGTCCGACAATCCGCGCAAGGGCGGATCGACGTACGAATGGCTCGAGGACAACCTCGACCCCGACCGGTACGAGCTCACGTTCGTGGGCAACGCCTCGGTGCGCTTCCGCCGCGCCCGGCACGTTCCGCCGGTGCCCTCGCGCGAGCTCGCGGATCTCCTGCGCGCGCACGACGTCTTCGTCACGGCGACCGAGCACGACGCATATTCCAATGCGCTCGTGGAAGCGCTTTCGTGCGGCCTGCCCGCCGTCTATCTCGACAGCGGTGGAAGCGGCGAAGCGGTGAAGGAGGCCGGCTTTGCATTCCGCGACCGGGAGGAGATCCCGGCGTTGCTCGACCGGCTCGTGGACGAGTACGAGGACCGGCAGGCTTGTATCAGCCTTCCGTCGCTCGAGGAAGTCGCGGACGGCTACCTCGCCGTCCTCGGGTTGGACGACTTCGTGGGCCCGCGTGCGCGCTAGGCGCATCCTGCGGCCGGTCGCGGGTGCACTCACCCGCCGCTGGTCGCCACGCAGCCGGCTCCTGCTCGTTGGCGAAGGAGCGGGCTGGGTGATCGACCAGGAGCTGCTCGAGCTCGGCGAGGTCGCCGGGCGCATCGGTGTGCAGCTCGCCGACCAGCGCTTCCTCACCGTGTCGCGCGACCAGGCGGCGTTCTTCGGCAGCCAGTTCACGCTCCTGCGCGAGCCGTGGCGGCCGTATCCGCACGCGCTCGCGACGGCGTACTTCCACGGCCGCCCGGGGACGCCCGGCATGCCGGAGTTCGACGTTGCGTACGACACGTTGCGCGCGCATCACGACGAGCTGGCGCGCGTGCAGGTGACGCACGCCGAGATGCACGACCTCGTCCTTTCGACCGGGATCGATCCCGCCAAGGTGCACCGCATCCGCATCGGCGTCGACGTTCGGCTCTTCCCCCAGCAAACTTCTGAGGCGAGGGCCGCGGTTCGCCGCGAGCTCGGCCTGCCCGAGCAGGCGTTCGTCGTCGGCTCGTTCCAGAAGGACGGCGTCGGGTGGGGCGACGGCGACGAGCCGAAGCTCGTCAAGGGACCGGACGTCCTCGTCGAGGCGATGCGCGCACTGCAGGAACGCCGGACCGAGCTGCACGTGCTCCTCTCCGGTCCGGCGCGCGGCTACGTCCGCGCCGGCCTCGAGCGCCACGGGATCCCGTTCGCGCACCGCCGTCCCGACCGGTATCAGGACGTCGCCCGGCTCTATCTGGCGCTCGACGCGTACGTTGTGCCGTCGCGCCAGGAGGGCGGGCCGAAGAGCATCCTCGAGTCGATGGCGAGCGGCGTCCCGATCGTTTCGACCCGCGCCGGCCAGGCGACGGAGCTGATCGTCGACCGGGTCAACGGCCGCCTCGTCGAGGTCGAGGACCCCGAGGCGCTCGCGGACGCGCTCGCCGACGACGACCTTCCGGCATACGTTGCCGCCGCTCGCGAAACAGCGCTCGAGAACGACAAGGTCGCGCAGACGGCGCTCTGGCGGACATTCCTCGACGGTCTGGTCGACCATGCGTGACGGGATTCCGTGGGTCGTGCGCGCGCCCGTGCGCCGCGCGCGGAACGCGCTTGCGCTGCGGCACGCGCTGACGCGCCAGCGCGCCCGCTGGCATGCGATTGCGGCGACGCCGCCGCGGCGGGGCGAGATCGCCGTCAGCTACGGCGTGGAGCGAATGCCGTCGGAGTCCGATGTCGTGTACGGCGGCCACGTGAAGTTCTCGCTGCTGAACGAGGATCTCCCGAACGCCCCGCGCGACTTCAACGTCCTCTACCTCGGGTCGTCCGCGCTGCCGCTCGAGGCGTCGCGGCTCGTCGAGCTCACGCGACGTCGCGGCTCCGCGTTCGCCTGGAACCAGAACGGCGTCGCCTATCGCGGCTGGTACGGCGACGGCTGGCAGCTCGTGAACGAGCCGCGCGCCAGGCTCATGCACGAGGCCGACCACGTCTTCTTCCAGAGCGAGTTCTGCAAGGTCGCCGCCGACCGCTTCTACGGCGAGCGCGCAGGAGGGTGGGAGGTCCTCTACAACCCCGTCGACGTCCGCCGGTTCGTCCCGGGCGACGGGGCTGCGCGCCCGCTGACGCTGCTGCTCGGCGGCAACCAGTACCAGCGGTATCGCCTCGAGGTCGCACTCGAGACGCTGGCGCTCGTGCGCCGCGAGCGCGCCGACGCGCGGCTCCTCGTCGCTGGTGAGCTCTCCTTCGCGGCGGACGCTCGCGTCGAGCAACCGGGCGTGGAGCTCGCCGGCCCGTACACCCAAGCCGAGGCGCCTGCGCTCATCCAGCGGGCCGACCTCCTCCTGCACACGAAATACAACGACCCGTGCCCGACGGTCGTGCTCGAGGCGATGGCCTCGGGACTACCGGTGGTCTATTCTGCGAGCGGGGGCACGCCGGAGCTCGTCGGGCCGGACGCGGGCATCGGCATCCCGGCCCCGCTCGAGTGGGAGTGCGACCACCCGCCGGCGCCGGAGGCGCTCGCCGCCGCGGTCCTCGAGGTCGCCGAGCGGCTCCCCGATCGCGCCGCAGCGGCGCGCGAGCGCTCGCTCCGCTTCGACTCGCGGGCGTGGGTGCAGCGGCATCACACGGTCTTTACAGAGCTGATCCGCCTGGAGCCGCCAGTATCCTGAGCTGGCCGTGAGCGCCATCACCGACTCTGCATTCGGGGGCGAGCGCGTCACCGTCTTGCGGGCCCGCCGCGGCTGGGCCGCACTCGATCTGCGCGAGCTGTGGGAGTACCGGGAGCTCCTGTACTTCCTCGTCTGGCGCGACGTGAAGATCCGGTACAAGCAGACCGCCGTCGGGGCCGCCTGGGTCGTGCTGCAGCCGCTCCTTCAGGCGGCGATCTTCACCGTCGTCTTCGGGAAGTTCGGACACCTGCCCGCCGGCGGCGTGCCGTACTCGGTGCTGACCTTCACGGCGCTCGTTCCGTGGCTCCTGTTCGTGAACGCGCTGACGAGCTCGACGCGGAGCTTCGTCGACAACCAGCCGCTCGTGACGAAGGTCTACATCCCGCGCATATTCATCCCGATCGCGCCCGTGCTCTCGGGCCTCGTCGACTTCAGCGTCGGGCTCGTCGTCCTCGCCGGCCTGCTCGCGTGGCACGGGATCGTGCCGCCGCTGCACGTCCTCCTCCTGCCGTTCTTCATCCTGTTCGCGATCGTCACGTCGATCGCCATCACGCTCTGGCTCTCGGCGCTGAACGTGCGGTACCGCGACGTCCAGTACACGATTCCGTTCCTGTCGCAGGCATGGTTCTTCGCGACCCCGGTCGCGTATTCGGCGCTCGTCTTCCCCGCGCATCTGCGGATGTACATCGGGGTCAACCCGATGGCGGGCGTCGTGCAGGGCTTTCGCTGGGCGGTCATCGGGCACCAGGCGGGACAGGTCGGCCACCTGATGCTGCTGTCGTTCGGCGTCGTCCTCGTCCTGCTCGTCGGCGGCCTCGAGTATTTCCGCCGGGTGGAGAGGAGCTTCGCGGATGTCGTCTGAGCAGCTCGTCCTCCGGATCGAGGACCTCGGCAAGAGCTACCGGATCGGCGAGCGGGAGCCGTACAAGGCGTTGCGCGACGTCGCCACCGACGCCCTGAAGACACCGGCGCGAATCATCCAGGGCCGGAAGCGCGTGAAGGCCGCGTCGACGGATCGCATCTGGGCGCTCTCCGGCGTCAGCTTCGACGTGCGACAGGGCGAAGTGCTCGGGTTGATCGGACGCAACGGCGCCGGCAAGTCGACGCTGCTGAAGATCCTGTCGCGCATCACCGAGCCCACCGAGGGCCAGGTGACGCTGCGCGGTCGCGTCGGCTCGCTCCTCGAGGTCGGAACCGGCTTCCACCCCGAGCTCACCGGCCGGGAGAACATCTTCCTCAATGGGACGATCCTCGGCATGCGCCGTGCGGAGATCAATCGGCGCTTCGACGAGATCGTCGAGTTCTCCGGCGTCGAGCGTTTTCTGGACACACCGGTCAAGCGCTACTCCAGCGGCATGCAGGTGCGGCTGGCGTTCGCCGTCGCTGCCCACCTCGAGCCCGAGATCCTGCTCGTGGACGAGGTGCTCGCCGTCGGCGACGTCGAATTCCAGGAGAAGTGTCTCGGGAAGATGCGCGACGTCACGCAGGAGGGGCGCACGGTGGTGTTCGTGAGTCACAACCTCGCCGCCGTTCGCAGCCTGTGCACGCGGGCGCTGTTGCTCGAACAGGGGAAGCTCACGTTCGACGGCGCGACCGACGAGGCCGTCGGCAGATACCTCCAGCGCGCGGGCGGCGCTCGCGACTCGTCGGTCATCGAAGGTGACGCGCTCGCGGCGCGACTCGTCAAGTCGAGGGTCTATGGCGACTCGCCGCTCTTCCATTGCAATCGCATCTCGGTCCACGACGAGGCCGGGACGCCGTCCGTGTCGTTCCGGTCGGACGAGGACGCGATCGTGTCTATCGACTTCACGGTTGTGCGGACGGTGCCGAGCCTTCGGCTACTGGTGACGCTGACGGACGCGAACCAGAGCATCGTCCTCCGGACGGAGAACATCGACGACGCCGACGCCGACGGCCCGCTGCGTCTCGAGCCGGGCGACTACCGGTCGTCGGTCGTTCTGCCGCACGGCCTGCTCGGGGACGTGCGGCTCGATCTCAATGTCAGCCTCATCGCCGAGGTCAACCAGGTGCTCGACTACGCGGGCGTCGCCGAGCTTGCGTTCCACTTCGCCGGGCACGGCTCGAACGCCCGCGGGAATGCGTACCTGCGTCCGCGCCTGCCGTGGCGGACCGACGTTGCAGCCCCCGTCGGCTGAGTTCGGTGATGTTCTCTTCTTCGTCAACCGCCAGAGACACGCGGCGTTCGCCAGCAGGGCGGCTGAGGTATGCCGTGAGATCGGTGATCAGCAGCCGCGTGCCGGGTGTGCTTCGAAGCTTGTACGTACGATCGCACCTGCGCAGGCTCATTCCCGGTCAAGCAAGAGTGGCACTGCGCGGCCAGTGGATCGGTCTCGCCCGACGAGTCGGTTACCCGATCTCATCGCCTCTCTTTCCACGACCTCGCCTCGACCGACATCGTCGTCCACCTCGGCTGTCGCACGTCCTCATGGCTTGCGATCTCAATCCTGGATATCTCGATTTCTGGCGGTCCACTCAACGGGCGTGGAGAGAGATCGTTGGAATCGAGGCAGTGCTTGTGCTCATTGCGTCGCGTGATCTCGTTCCTGCTGACCTTCGCGACGATCCGGCCGTTGTTCCATTCGAGCCGATCGAGGGGGTGCACTCGGCGTTCCAGGCGCAGTGCATCAGGCTGTTGTATCCCGCCCTCGTCGAGACCGATGGCGTGGTCATCGTTTCGGACATTGACCTGTACCCGCTCCGCGCCAGCTACTTCCACGATCCGCTGCGGCTTCTTGATGAACGGTTCTTCATCAGTTACCGGGACTGGCGTGTCCATGCGTATGCCGATCGCCACGAATGGGATCTAGCCTTCAACGCAGCGCTCCCGACGACTTGGGGCGAAGTCTTCGAGGTTCGGACACTCGACGATGTCTCACGAGAGCTGACGACTTGGGCCGAAGGTCTTTACTACGATGGGCGGCGCGGCTGGGATGGTTGGTACACCGATCAGCAGAAGCTGTATGAGAAGCTGACCGCGTGGCCGCAGGCGCCCGAACGCCTCTGGGTCATGGACGATCAGTACTGCGGATACTGCCGGCTCAATCGGGACAAGTTGATCAACGAGGACGGAATTGAGTCATGGCGGTTGGAGGACATCCGGGCACTCGAGTACTCCGACTTCAGCTGTTTCATCCCGTTCGACGAGCATCGCGAGGCGAACGAGCGAATCCTCGAGCTAGGAATCGAGGTGTCTCGCTCGCACCAAACGTAGGCGCGATTCGTGGCGGCCGCTCTCCCGTCCGATACGTGGCGCGCCGGCGAGTCGGAACCGCGGCGTTGTCGCGCGCATGCGCCGGGCGACTACCCTGACTTCGACTGCTTCGCGCCCCTGCGAGTCTTCAGTGGTGACGCGTCTCAGCGCCGAGTAGCCGGCGGAGACGCTGTCGCACGGAACGCGGAAGCATGCGGCGTAACGCGATCAGACCCGACGCCTCGATTCGCCGTCCGAGCGGCGGCCGCTCGGGAACGTCGGCGACGCCGGCGGTCGGCGCGGGCGTCACGAGCGCACCGGCCGGCGAGCCCTTGAGGGCGAGAAGCGTCACGCGGTCGACCTCCTTCGTCGGCTCCGCGGGGACGTGGCACTCGAGCACGGTCGTGAAGCCCCTGCGCGCGATGGCCCGCTCGAGCGACGGTCTCGTCAGCGCGACAGCCGTCAGGTTGTCGAGCGAGCTCCAGACCGCGGCGCGCCGCTCCTCTTCGCTCGACTCGGCGGCGTGCTCGACGAGGCGGACGCCGCGGTAGTCGTGGCCGCCATTCTCGACGTGCTGCCTACCGGCGCTGTCCACACCGGTGTCGATGACGAGTGCCCGACGACACACCTCGCCGATACGGTCCAGCACCGCGAAGAGGTCGGCGTCGTCGAGGTGGTAGAGGATTCCGAGTGCGAGGACGAGGTCGAACTCGCCGTGGGCGTCCTTGTCGAGGTCTCGGATGTCGCCGAGCTGGAAGTCGACTGCGACGTCGAGCGCGCGCGCCGCGAAGCGCGCCTTCTCAACATTCGCCTCTCGCCCCTCGATGCCGACGACGTCGGCGCCCCGGCGGGCCAGCTCGATCGAGTACATGCCTTCGAGACACGCAAGGTCGAGGACGCGTACGCCTGCGAGCGATCCGCCGAAGACGTCGAGCGCGAGCTGCGTCACCCGGCGGAGCTTCACCTCGTCGCCAGAAGGCGCGGGCGAGATCGTGTAGATGCCGTCGGCGAGGTGGATGTTGTGCGCCGTCCACGGCCCGTAGCGGGCCTCGATCGCAGCCTTCTCCTCTTCGAGCATCATCCGCTTCCCATGGCCTTGCCATAGAGGCGGCGGGCGAGCGGCGATCGCCTGGCGCGCGCTCGGACAGCGGCAACCGCCGGAAGATCGGCAAGGCGCTGCACCGAGCGGCGAGCGCTCGAGCGAAGGGGCGCAGTGACGAGGGCGGCCGCATGACCTCTGCGAGCGGCGCGTCGGCGATCCGCCGGGATGCGCGCCAGCGCGTACGCCGCCACGGTGCGCGCAGACGGATGCCACGGGTCCGTGTTGGCCACGTCGAGCAGGCGCGCCGTCACGCGTTCCTGGAGACGGCGCGCCTCGCCGACGTCGAGCGCGAGGCGGTCGCGCGCACCGGCGAGCACGAGCTCGACACCGCGCAAGGACGCCGCGGCGTCGTGATTCCACGCGTCGTCGTCGCCTGCGAGGAGGAGCCGGACGGCGGTCGCCGGCGCCTCCGGTGCGAGCTCGGCGAGGAAGCGGTCCTGGCTCGTCCCGTCCACCTGCCTCTGATACTTGGCGCGAACCTGTGAGAGCTGCTGGTCGTGGAGGCGATAGACGACGAGCGGCTCTGGGACGATGCGCGCCCCGAGGCGCTCGAGGGCGAGCTTGCGCCAGAGGTCCTTGTCCTCGGCCGGCCCGGTCGTCTCGTCGTAGCCGCCGAGCCGCAGCACGGGCTCGCGCCGGTACATCGCCGAGGGGTGGCTGACGTAGACGCGCATGATGAGCGTGTGGTAGACGAAGTCGACGTAGTCGTCGAGCGTCTTCTGCAGGCGCCCGAGTAGCCGGCCGCGTTCGTCGACGGCGTCCATCCACGTGCCGACGAGCCCGACGCTCGGCTCGCGGTCGAGCACCGCCACCTGACGCTCGAGTCGCGTCGGCCGGCACGCGTCGTCGGCGTCGAGCCGCGCGATGTACTCGCCGCGCGCTTCCGGAAGGCCGAGGTTGAGGGACGGCACCTGACCGAGGTTGCGGTCGTTTCGAACGACGCGGATTCGGCTGTCGGTGAACCCGGCGACGATGTCCGCCGTCGCGTCGGTGCTGGCGTCGTCGACGACGAGGAGCTCGAAGTCCTCGAAGGTCTGGGCGAGGACGCTCTCGACTGCCTCTCGAACGAACGGCTCGCCGTTGTGGACGGCCATGAGAACGGTGACGCGCGGCGTCATCGCGCTGCCGCTGTCGCGCGCCGCAACCGTCGAAACGAGACCGTCTGGCGCGGCCGGTTCAGGAACAGATACACACGGTGGCGGGTGAACGGATCGAGGGGCAGTGCTTCCAGGACTGGGAACGCGAGCTTCGCGCGCAGCGGCGCCGTCGACCGGCGGAGATTCGCGCGCCGCGCTGCGAACAGGCCGGGGTGACGGCTGCGCAGCTTCGCGTAGAGCGTCCCGTGCTCCGGCGTGCAGTCGTCGAGCATGCGTCCCGAGCGACGCCGGTAGCGAAGCGTCGGCCGCGCCACGTGGACGCCGGTGTACCCGCGTTCGACGAGTGCAAGCCAGAGGTCCCAGTCCTCGTATCCCGACCCCATGCTCCACCCGCCGGCATCCTCGAGCGCGGTTCGGCGGATGAGCGACGCGACCGGCACGTCGTTCAGGTAGGTCAGGAGCCACGGGTCGAGCGACCGCGCGACCTCCAGCTCGGCCTCGAGCTCGCCCCACACCTCGATCTCCCCCCACGCGAGCGCCGCCCGCGGCTCGGCGTCGAGCGCGTCCGCGAGCGCGGCGAGCGCTCCCGGCACGACGGCGTCGTCGGCGTCCAGAGGGAAGACGTACGGAGCCGAGGTCGAATCGACGCCGGTCATCCGGGCGGTCGACAGGCCGCCGTTCTCCCGTCGCACGACCCGCGTTCCGTTCGCCTGGAGCTGCGCCAGCGTCTCGAGCGTCGCCGGATCGTCGGAGCCGTCGTCGACGACCACCAGCTGATGCATCTCCTCGGACTCGAGGGAGGCGAGTGTCTCGGGAAGAGTCTCACCGTCGTTGAAGCATGGGACGACGACGGCGACGCGGGGCATTCGGGGAAGGGTAATGCCCTAGAACGTGACGTAGAAGAACGGTGTCAGCTGGAAGGCGTCCATTGCCGGATCGCGCGCGTAGAGGACGAGCGCGGCTTCCGGGCGACGGACGAAGCCGAGGAGCGAGCATGCACGGGCAAGCGCGCCGTCGCCGGCCGCGCCGGGCCACGGCTGGAATCTCAGTGTCGGGGCGTTCCGCTCTCGGGCCAGTCGTGCGACCGCCCCGAGGAGCCGAACGGCCGGGACGACCCCAGATCGATGCGGTTCCCACGCGACGATCTGGGCAGGCGACGCACCGTGGGCCCCGATCCGGATGAGCGCCCGAGAGTCCGGCAACTCGAGCGACTCGAGGGTGCCGCTCCCGACGAACCAGTCCCATGCGTCCGATCCGGAGACCGTCCATGCGGACTCGGATATCTCCGCTGACGCCAGCCTGGTGTCCGACTCCCTTGGTGGCTCGATGATCGCCTGACGGTCGCGCACGATCGTTCGTGCCATCGCGCCTGCGGCGGACTGAGCAAGCGAGAGAGCTCGAGCCGTGGCGAGGCGCTCGCGGTTCGCGTCGGATCGAGCGAACGCGCTCCAACTTGCGATCGATGTATAGGCGGGAGCGTGCGGGGCGACCTCATGGCAACCGGCGCGAACATGGACGCGGGCGACGTGTGGCGGTGCGAGCCCGAAGAGGACATTCATGCCGCAGTCGAGGCCGAACGGATAGAGGGCCGACAACATCTCGGTCGCGAGGCTTCGACCGTCCGTCCGACGCCCCCGGTGCTCGGAGTCGACGACGACAGCCTCGATCTTTCCTGCGATCAATTCCTCCGCTCCGCGTCGTGCTCGAAACGGAACCGCACAGCAGTGGCCGACGGCTCTGCCGTCATCGAGGACGAAGACGTGTGCCGACCAACCGAAGGGGTTGCCGACAAACTGGTGTCGTATGAAATCCAGCGATGCGTACTTTGCATCGACGACGCCGTAGAGATCGGCGATTGAGCGGAGCCCGGCCTCGTCGAGCGGTCCGCGGACGGGTTCGATCTCGATGCTCATCCTTCGCGACTCCGGAACCAGGAGTCCAGATCGCGAATGGATGCGAACCAGGCGCCGCGCTCGACCCCGAAAGCGATTGCCTGCCGGAAAAGCGCGAGGTAGTCGGGGCTTGCGAGCCCGTTCGGATGGAAGACGAGCGTTGCGACTCCGCCGACGTCGGCGACACGACCGAGGACGTCGGCCAACGTCTCCGCCGCCAGCTCCGGCCCGAGCTCGAGCGCATCGGATCGAAGCAAGGCGACGTCGCCGACGACCATCGGCGCCTCGACGAGGTCGAGGGCTACATCTCGTTTCGTGTCGAACCAGCGGAAGGGAAGCGATACTCCTGCACGGAAGCCGATGTTGCGGTTGAAGCCGAGGGTGGAGTCGGCGCAGATGCCTGCCTCGGACTGCAGCCGCGGCGTCGTGTCGATGTCCCAGTGGAGAAAGTGCTGTCGTGTGGTCGACACGCTCAATCCGGTCGCCGTTTCCAGCGCATCCTTCTCGGCGCGAAGGCGGCCGGGCGCGAGGGCAGACAGGTAGCTCCCGTGAAGGCCGACGTCGAATCCCTCTCGAGCGAGTGCCCGGGCGACGTCAGCCACCGTGATCCGAGAGCCTCCGAATCTACAGGGGTCGCCGAAGTCGTATGTGCAGTCGTAGCGATGTCCGTCGCCGTCGGGGTAGACCGTGAAGAAATACGACGCGGTGACGCCGTATTCGCGCTCGAGTGCGACGCAGCGCTCAAGCGCATCAGCGTCGGGCGCGAGGGAAAGGCCCCCGCGTAGCGCACGCGCAGCGCGAACGACTGGCCGAGCCAGTCTCACGGTGCCGCTTCCGTCGAGCAGTGACAGGCGCATCGATCGCAGCGCCTGCTTCGGCGTGACTGCTTCCGCGATGAGGTCCACGTCGTGACTGAGGCAGATCGCAAACGGCCGACCCCCCGGCCACGGCGACCCGACGCCGATTTCCCGACGCTGCTGGACGAGCCAGGCGTCGACTTCCGGCTCCCAGAGCTTGCCTGCGCGGTAGGCCTCGCAGAAGCCGAACTCCCAGTTTCCCCATTGGTCGCGATGAGGCTGCTCGAGCTCCTCGAGCCGAAGGAGACGGCGGGCCAGCGTCTCCGGCAGCGCGGGGACGTCGCTGCTCGCGGGAAGTCCCAACCATGCGCGCGTCGTCGAATCGAGATGCGCTTTCGCCGCGGGCGAGAGCATGGTCATCACTTCCGCGCGATGGCGCCTTCGTAGATCGCGGCGAAGTCGGACCCGACTCGCTCGAGTCCGTACCGTTCCGACGCCGCCCGCGCAATCGCGTTGCGGTCCCAACTCCGGGCGAGTGCCGTCGCGATTGAAGCGGCGATGCTCTCTGCGCTGCCCGGTGTCGCAAGCAGTCCCATATCTGCCTGAACCATCTCCGGTATGCCGCCGACGCTCGTCCCCACGACCGGGGAGCCGCTCGCGAGCGCCTCGATGACGGCACACGGGTTGCTGTCGTACCGGCTCGTTATGACGAAGAGGTCCGAGTGCCGGAGCCGTTCTGCGACCTCTTCCTTCGGCCGCCACCCGTGGAACGACACGGAGGGGCCGATGCCGAGCTGCGACACGCGCGTCTCGAGCGCGCCTCGCAGCACGCCGTCACCATAGAGATCGAGGTGGAGCGTCTGGCCGCGGTCTCGAAGAAGCGCGATCGCGTCCAGGAGGAACTCCCAACCCTTGGCGTCGTAGAGATTGCCAACGCCGACGAGGCGGCCCGACGGCGTTACCGCTCCATCCGGGTAGAACCGCGCCGGGTCGACGACGTTGGGCACGACGACGAAGTTTGCGTCCGCGCCCACGGCACGGATCCCCTTGCGAAGCGCCTCGCTCACCGGCATGACCGTGTCGGCGTGGTCGTACGTGAACCGCGCCACTCGCGCCATCGCCGGGCTCAGGTTCATCGGGTCTTCGGGCAGAAAGACGCTCCACTGCTCCGTGATGACGACAGGCTTGCGGTGGAGTCGGCCGAGAAGTATCGCCGGGGCGCCGGCGAGAAAGAAGTGCGCGTGGATCACGTCCGGCTCGAAGCCTCGTTTTCGCAGTTGCCTATACGCGAACAGCGCGGCCCTGACGTTCGCGGCATAGCTGACGGGTGCCGGCGATGCCGGGTAGCGCACTCGAACGGAACGAAAGTCGGAATCGACACCGTCCTCGACGCGGATCGAGCGGACGTCGGGAGTCCGGTCGAGGTGAGCGACTGCAATCTCTGCGTGCCGAGAAGCGGCGCGCGCGTGCTCCCGGACGAAGATCCCGAGCTGCGGGAACTCCGGGACCGGATACGAGGATGTGAGGAAGAGGACCTTCATCGATCGAGGAAGCGCCGCGCCCAGAGCTCGAGGTTGAGGGCGCGCCAGAGCTCCATGCCGGCATTCACCTGTCCCTGACGGTGCCGCGTGAGTCTCCGGCTCGCGGCGGCGGCATCGACGAAGCCACGTTCTCGGAACGACCGCGACCGGAACACCTCGGCGGCGAAATCGCCGAGAGCGCCGCGCATGAAGCGCGCCTCCGGCGTGACGAAGCCGAGCTTGTCGCGGCGCGAGGCGACGGAGGGTGGGAGAAGGTCGGACAGCGCGCGCCGGAGCACCGACTTCGTCTCGCCCTCACGGATGAGCTCCGACCCGTCGAGCGCGAATGCGAGCTCGACGAGGCGGTGGTCGAGGAGCGGGACACGCGCCTCGAGGGAGTGCGCCATCGAGTTCCTGTCCTCGTAGCGGAGGAGCTCGGGCAGTCCGCGTTGGGTCAGCAGCACGTGGAGCTGGCGCCGCAGCCGGTCGGGGAACACGGTCCCGTTTCCGTTCGGTGCAACGCTTGCGTCGCCGCGGAGCTCCGGCGAGACGAGCGTCGACGCGCCGCGCAGACGGGCGCGAGCTGCCAGCCGGACGCGCTCGGGAACGTACGGGGTGGTGAGGGCGACCGCCGCCCACCGAGGCCCGTGCACCTGCGCGAATGCGCGCAGCTCCTGCCCTGCTTCGCCGACGCGGCCGGCCCGGAGCAGGTCGGAAACGCGGTACCCGAACGAGGCGCGGTAGCCGCCGAAGATCTCGTCTCCGCCCTGGCCGTCGAGCATGACGGTCAGTCCCGAGCGCTTCGCCTCTCGCATCACGTACCACCCGGCGCAGATCGAGGTCGATCCGAACGGCTCGCCCTGCGCCTGCACGATCGCGGGCAGGTCGGAGACGAGATCGGCGGCATCGAACGTCACCCAGTGCGGCTCGGCGCCGGTACGGTCGACGACCGCCCGCGCGTACGGGCGCTCGTCGAAGCCCTTCTCGTCGAAATACGCGGTGACGGTCTCCTGATGGTCGTGCCCGTGCTCTGCGACGGCGACGGCGATCGACGACGAGTCGATCCCGCCGGAGAGGCACGTCCCGACCGGGACGTCGCTCCGGAGCTGCAGGCGAACCGCGTCGAGCACGAGCCTGCGCACGGCCGCGGTGGCATCGGCGGGCGGCTCGGCCGGCTCGAGCGACCAATACCGCCGGAGCCGCAGGCCGTTCGGCCCGAAGGTCAGCGAGTGGGCGGGCGGCAGTCGGACGACGTCGTCGAAGAACGTCTCGTCGCCTTCGTCGAGGTATCCCTGCTCGAGGTAGTCGCGAACGGCGCGGAGGTTCGCGCCGTCGCCGCGGATCGGCCACGGCTCGCTCGCGAATGAGAACCGGTCCCCGGAGACGCGGTAGTAGAACGGCTTGATCCCCAATCGGTCTCGTGATGCGAAGAGCGTCCGGCGCGTCGCGTCCCAGATGACGAACGCCCACATGCCGTTGAACCGCTCGACGCACTCCTCGCCCCATTCCCGATAGGCGGCGAGGATGACTTCGCTGTCGGTCCCCGTCGAGAACGTGTGCCCCTTCGTGCGCAGCTCGTCGCGAAGCTCGATGTAGTTGTAGATCTCGCCGTTGTGGATGAGCTGCAGCTCGCCGTCGCGCATCGGCTGGAGGCCGGCGTCGGAGAGGTCGAGGATGGCGAGGCGCAAATGGCCGAGGCAGACGCCTTCGTCGGCGAAGATGCCGCGTCCGTCAGGCCCGCGGTGCGCGAGCTCGTCGACCCAGCGTTCCACGGTCGCGCGATCGGGCGGCCGGCCGAGCTCGACGACGCCGCAGAGGCCGCACATCAGACGGCCTTCGTCCAGGGCAGGGCGTCCCAGAGCGCTGCGATCCTGGCCAATCTGTCAGGGCGCGCTGCCTGCATCTCGGCGTTGATCTCCCGCGGGTCGTCCTCGTCGAGCAGCCGGTCGAGGTGGTCCCAGGAGTCGAACAGGCGGACGTGCGGCATCCACTCCCGGTCGTAGAAGTCGGCGCGCTCGAGATACCAGTCGACCACGCGCTCGTCCGAGGTGTCGTTGAGATCGACACCGTCGGATCGGCGCGCCGCCGGCCTCCCGGTCACTTGGCAGAACGACAACGAGGAGAGCACGTCGGCAGGGTACTTCGCGGCCAATTCTTTCAGGAACGACGGCGCGGGAACGTAGATGGGCGCGCACGCCGTGTAGTGCTCGAAGAGCGCCATGATGCTGACGTTGTACGGGATGAAGACGAGCGCGCGGCAGTCGTAAAGATCGTGTTGCGAGTAGCGTGGGCCGAGGCCGCCGCGCAGCGGAACGGCGGGATGCCTCAGTCCCGCGGCGACCTCGCGCCCGAGCTCGTCGCCGCTGCAGATGACGACCTCCGGACGACCGCCTGTGTACGTCAACTCCGTGTAGGCGCATGCACTCGGGATGTGCGTCGGCCGGATGCCGGTAAACGCCTCGAGGTAATCGGCGTCGGCGCGATTGTTGGCGACGAGGGTGAGCCAGCCGTCGGCGACGCCGGCGCGAAAGCGGTCGTCCACCCATTCCCAGCCGGGGGCGTAGTGCGTGAACGGCCACTCGTATCGCGTCGCCGCGACAGCGAGCGTGGGCTTCCCGAGGCCTTCGTAGAGCAATGCGAACGACGGTGGATAGGCGGCAGCGAAACCGCGGAACGTCCGGAGGTACGAGCCGTACGCCCGGCGGAATGCGCGAGCCCTCCGCGGGCCGAACTCGAACCACGTCTGTTCGTTGACGATCGCGACCGGATCGCGCGGCCGGTCGAAGACCCAGCTGTGACCGGAGACCGTCCAGTCCACGAGCGACCGGTCGAGCCGTTCGAGCTGCGCGCGGACGTCCGCGACGACGGCGACGTGGAGATCGAGTGCGAAGACGTCGCCGCGCGCGCGTTTCGGCGCAAGCGGCGAGTGGCGGGCGACGTGGGCTGCTCGCCGGACCGCGTCGCCGGAGATCAGCTTGGCCTCTTGCCCGCCAGGGCGTACATCGCCGCGGCCGCCCGCGTCGCGAGTCGCCGGGCGAGAGGCGCTGAGAGATGACGGTTGATCAACATCGGGGAGACGAGGCGGCCGCCATACCTGCGGCTGACGGCGAGCCTTTCGGGCCAGAACTCGTCGTAGTGGCGGATCGTCTTCGCGTCATCGTGGAGGCGCTGAATCGCCCAAATCGCATCGACGCGACGTACGGCGAAACGCTTTCCGATCCTGAGCCACAGGTCGTAGTCCATCGTGAGGTGGAGCTCCTCGTCGAGGGGGCCGACGGTTTCGAATGCCTCCCGGGTGAAGAAGACCGAGGGTGAATAGATACCGCATCCGAGATTCAGCTCGGTCCAGAGATCGAACGCGGCCCGCGACCGTATACGTCGCGGATTGACTCCGTCGCCGTCTATGCGTATGACATCCGCGTAAGCGAGGCCGGCCTCGCCAAGGGCGGAGACCCCGGCAGAGACTGCTTCGGGCTCGTAGGCGTCGTCGGCGTTCAGCCAGCCGAAGATGTCGCCACGAGCCATCGCGAAGCCCTTGTTGAGCGCGTGCGACTGGCCACGATCCGGCTCCGAGATCCAGTGCAGGTGTTCGTACTCGGCAAGGATCTCGAGCGTTCCGTCCGTCGATCCGCCGTCAACGACGATGTGCTCGACCGGCGCATACGTCTGCGCCATGACGCTCTCGATCGCTTCTCGAAGGTACCGGGCCTGATTGAGGGAGGGGGTGACGATCGAGACGAGCGTCATACCGCGAGGGGTATGCGCACCGGCTCGTCTTCGACTTCGAGGCCAAGGAGCTCGTCGTACACGCGCTCGACGGCGCGCGCGTTGCTCGCTGGGTCGAAACGCACGCGCGCGTGCTCGGCCGCTGCTTCGCCGAGCCGGCGGCGCAGATCGGGGTCGTTGATGAGCAGGCGCAGCGCCGCCGCCAGCTGCTCCGGGCTCGCGTCCTGGAGCAGCAGGCCGGTCTTGCCGGGCAGCAGCACCCCGGCTCCGGCCTCCGAGCCTGACGCGACCACGGGCTTGCCGTACGTCGCCGC
>Ga0070731_10000591_pt1 | contig 46385 bp, 40 predicted proteins | sample Coa_R1_2_FD_66448 | JGI IMG/M metagenome (GOLD analysis project Ga0070731, IMG submission 66448) | Surface soil microbial communities from Centralia Pennsylvania, which are recovering from an underground coalmine fire - Coalmine... | ecosystem: Environmental > Terrestrial > Soil > Unclassified ...
CTCTTCTTTTCCCTTAGCCACGGAAAGGGACCAATCCAGCAGGTCGCCGATGTGGGCGAGGATCTGCTCAGGCGTGCGGGTGGTTTCCGCGGCGCGATAGCCGGCGAAATTCGGGGGCGCGCCGCGCAGGGCTTTGCCGCCACGATAGGCCAGGGTGGCGAGGGTGTGGCGGAAGAGATCGCGCTTCGGATCGGATGTCATCAAGAAATATTATGGCGCACAGTGCGATACTATCGGAGCACGCACGATGCGCTGGATCGGGTCGGAGACTTTCTGGCTCACACGGCTGGCCTACCAGAGAGGGCTGGCCCTGATTCTGCTGGTCGCGTTCCTGAACGCGGCGTTCGAATTCAAGCCTCTGCTCGGCGAGCACGGCCTGTTGCCCGTGCCGCGGTTCACCGCGGAAGTTCCGTTCGCGAGTTCGCCCAGCCTGTTCTACCTGGCGCCCAATGACACTACTTTCACGCTGGCCGCGTGGGCCGGCGTGCTGCTGGCGGCCATCGCGCTGGTGGGCGCCGCGGACCGCTTCGGGGCGGTGCTGTCGATGACGGTGTGGGCGCTCCTGTGGGTGCTGTACATCTCGTTCGTCAATACCGGACAGATCTTCTACGGCTTTGGGTGGGAGTCCATACTGCTGGAAGCCTGTTTCTACGCGATATTTCTCGGCAGCCGGCGGGTGGCGCCGCAGACGATAGGGATCTGGCTATTGAGATGGCTGCTGTTCCGCCTGATGTTCGGCGCGGGCCTGATCAAGATGCGTGGCGATCCGTGCTGGCGCGATCTGACCTGCCTGAATTATCACTATGAGACGCAGCCCATGCCGGGTCCGCTGAGCTGGTTCTTTCACTGGGCGCCTGCATGGTTTCACAAGTCGGGCGTGCTGTTCAACCATTTCGGGGAGCTGGTGGCGCCGTTCGGCTATTTCCTGCCGCAGCCCATCTGCGCGATGGCGGGCGCCATCACGATTGCCTTTCAAGCGCTTATCTTTGCGGGCGGGAATTTGTCGTGGCTGAACGCACTGACCATGGTGCTGGCGGTCAGCACATTCGACGACCGGGTGCTGGCGAGGCTGCTGCGCAGGCGCCCGCCGGCGACCGAGCGGCCGGCGATGGCGCATCGCCTGGCGACGGCAGGAGTAGGCGTTCTGGTGGTGATACTGAGCATCGCGCCGGTGCGCAATATGATGTCGCCGGCGCAGGTGATGAATACGACCTACAACCGGTTTCACCTGGTGGGCACCTACGGCGCGTTCGGGTCGATCACGCGGCCGCGGTACGAAGTGATCGTGGAAGGAACGGAAGAGGCGATGCTGACGCCGTCGAGCAAGTGGCGCGAATACGAATTCCGCGGCAAGCCCGGCGACCTTGGACGCATGCCGCCGCAGGTTGCGCCTTACCACCTGCGGCTGGACTGGCTGATGTGGTTCGCGCCGTTCTCGGCTTCCGAAGCGCAGTGGTGGTTCGAAAGGTTCGTGATGAAGCTGCTGGATGGAGACCGCGCGGTGCTTTCGCTGCTGCGCACGAATCCGTTTCCGGAGCGGCCGCCGCGCTACGTCCGCGCGCTATTGTATGAGTATCACTTCACCACTCCGGCCGAGCGCGCCGCGACCGGGCAGTGGTGGACGCGGAAGCCGGCAGGCACGTATTTCGGGCCGGTTTCGCGGGTCGCGGAGGAAAGCCATAGCCAACCATAACCAGGAAGCCTGCGTGATCGGCTCCGGGCCGAACGGGCTGACGGCGGCCATCGTGCTGGCAAGAGCCGGTCTGCGCACTACGGTGTTCGAGGCGCAGTCCACCATCGGCGGCGGGGCGCGCTCGAGCGCGCTGACGCTGCCCGGGTTCGTGCACGATGTCTGCTCGGCGGTGTATCCGCTGGCGGCCAACTCGCCGGCGTTTGCGTCCTTCCCGCTGGCGGAGCATGGCCTCGAGTGGATCCACACACCGCTGGCGATGGCGCATCCGCTGGATGACGGATCGGCCGCGGTGATGGCGCGGTCGCTCGACGACACCTGCGAGCACCTGGGGGCGGATGGGGCGGCGTACCGGCGGGCGATCGGCCCGCTGGTGAAGGGCTGGCGGGATCTGGCGCCGATGATCCAGGCGCCGCTGCTGCGGCTGCCGGCGCATCCGTGGCTGATGGCGCGCTTCGGCGCGCGGGCTATCTGGCCGGCGGCGCCGCTGGCCCGGCGGATCTTTCACACGGAAGCGGGGCGGGCGTTGTTTGCGGGCATCGCGGCGCATTCCATCCTGCCGCTGGAGGCGATCGGGTCGGCGGCCTTCGGATGGGTGCTGGCGGCGGCCGGACACGCGGTGGGCTGGCCGTTCCCGCGGGGCGGCGCACAGGCTATCGCCAACGCGCTGGCGTCGTACTTCGGGTCGCTGGGCGGGAGTATTGTGACGAACCACCGCATCGACTCGCTCGACGAATTGGGCGGCGCAAAGATGATTCTGTGCGACGTCACGCCGCGGCAATTCCTGGCGATGGCCGGCGAGCGGCTGCCGGGCGGCTTCCGGCGCAAACTGGAAGCGTATCGCTACGGTCCGGGTGTGTTCAAGGTGGACTGGGCTTTGAGCGCGCCGATCCCCTGGACAGCCGCGGAGTGCGCGCGGGCCGCCACGGTGCACGTGGGCGGAACGCTGGACGAAATCGCCGCGTCGGAACGCACCATTACGGGGACCGTGGCGAGCCAGCGGCCGTTCTTGCTGGTGGTACAGCCCAGCCTGTTCGATTCCAGCCGCGCGCCGGCGGGTCAACATACGGGGTGGGCATATTGTCACGTTCCGCACGGCTCGACGGCGGATATGACGGACGCCATCGAATCGCAAATGGAACGCTTCGCGCCGGGGTTCCGCGCTACGATTCTGGCGCGCCACACCATGACGCCGGCGGACCTAGAGCGGCACAATGCCAACCTGGTGGGGGGCGACATCACTGGGGGCGCGCAGGATCTGCGGCAACTCATACTACGGCCTACGGGCCGGTTGTACGGCACACCGCTCGCGGGCGTGTACCTGTGCTCCTCATCCACGCCGCCGGGCGGAGCCGTACACGGCATGTGCGGTTACCACGCGGCGCGGGCGGCGCTGCGCGTGCAGGGCATCACATAGGTGCATTCCAGGCCGCTTTGACGCATCCTATAAATGTGAGGGGATGGTGTGTTCTGGGGACCATGGCCGCGACTCTGCTTGCGCCGCAGTGGTGTGACGCTCAGGATACGTCGCCGGCCGAAACCCCGGCGCCGTCGGTGGCCGAGAAGTGGCAGTTCTTCCAGGACGAAACGGTTGCGCCGTTTACTCTGCTGGCGAGCGGCATCACTGCCGGTGTATCGCAGGCGGCCCGTTCCGATCCGCAGTATGGGGCCGGCGCGCGGTCTCTGGCGGAGCGGTTCGGCGCTGTTACCGGCGACAATATAGCTCAGAACTTTTTCAGCGATTTCCTGTTGGCCTCCGCGTTTCACGAGGACACACGCTACCGGCCCAAGGGCCAGGGACATGGTTTCTGGCCGCGCTTCGGATATGCGTTAAGCCGCGCATTCGTCACGCGAACGGACAGAGGAGACCGCACCGTGAACTGGTCGAACCTGTTAGGCTGCGGCCTGCAGGCGGGGCTTTCCAACGCGTACTATCCACCGCCCAGCAGAAATGTCCCGGCTACGGCCATCAATTGGGCAAACAGTGTGGCGGGCAGCGGATTCGGCAACCTGTTTCCGGAATTTCTGCCGGACTTCAAGCGCCTGCTGAAGCGCCTTCATTTGTAGGTGCGGCCGAACCTAGATATCCCGCGTGATCAATGACCACTCCGGGCGCGCCATGTGCGAGGGCCGCGCGCAAATCGGGGGGCAGGGGAGTCTTGCGCAGCGAATGCGCATCCACCAGCACGTAGACAGTCTCGACGGTGACGATGAGGCGATCTTCGCCGGCCACGCGAATCTCCGCGGCGAGCGTGAACGATGTATTGCCCAAGTGCCGGGCGTGGATGGCGAGCTCCAGCACCTGGTCATAGCGGGCGCCGGCTTTCCATTCGATGGTCTGCTTCACAAGTTGGAAGTCCAGCGGACCGCCCATGAAAGCCAGGCCAAACCCCAAGGCACGCAGAAACTCGCTGGCGGCGATGTCGACGTAATCGGCGTAGCGGGCGTTGAAAACCACTTTTTGCGCATCGCACTCCCCGTAGCGCACGCGCAGATAGTAACGGAACGGGGCGGTCATCCTTGATATATTACGACATAATGCGATGATGTCCGCGCTAGAAACCACCTGGCTGGATGCGCGCTATGCCCTGCGCGGACTGCGGCGAAACCTAGCCATCTCGCTGACTCTTGACCTGCGCCGGATTGCTGCTGCACAGCTTGTGGAAGCTCGAAAGCGTTCCGCTGGGCATGGAGACGAACAACGTGCTGGTGGCGCGATTTGTGCGGGGCCGCAGCATTACAGCCGCGACGCGCACCAACTCGGCTTCTTCAACGAGCTGGAGCGGACGTGTAGCGGGCGCGCCGGGCGTGGAAGCCGCCGCGATTTCGGATTCGATTCCGCCTTCGGGTGGTATGCGGGGACATCCGCTGGCGGCAAGACGCGCCCCTTTGCGCTTTTGAGGCACCTCCCATGTACGACGACTACAGCCAACGAACCGAGCCCGCCATCATTTTCCTTGGGGAGCAGGACGGCAAACCTGAGCGGCAGTTGAAGTCTGCCCTCGGCACGCGTTTTAAAGGCATGGAGACGGTCGGGCGGGCGTACCTTGTGCGGGTCCGCTATGGAAGCGTAGGCCCTGCCGAAATAGCACTGGCTCTAGTGGCCTCCGCCGAGGACAAGGATGCGGTCGTGAGATCCGTCCACGAGGAATTCCGCGCGCTGTTCAACACCACCCAGCACCTGGACATTATGTTTCTTACGCCGGCGCAGGAAAGAGAGGCCGCCCTGATATGTCCACCCTTCTTTTCGAGGTAGACGCGCGGGGCCTAGCGACGCACCAGCAACTGCGCGCCGCAAGCGCTGCGCTGCCGGAAGTCCGGCGACCAATTCTTCAAAGTCGCCGGCTGAAAACCGAATTTCGCGGCGAACAAGGCCGAACGCGGCCGGATGGCCAATTGCGTGTGCTGCTGGCTTGCGAAAAGCAAGTTGAGCCTTTGGACTGTCCTTAAATCCAAACGCCCCACCGGTGCGGCGGAGCCCTCTCGGAGTCGGAGGCTAGCGGCGTGAGTGTTCAGTGCCGCAGCGGTGTGTCTGGCCTACTCGGGGCCGGGGTCCAGAGTCGGCTTTCTCGAAGGATTCGCGTGGGTGCACGGCGGCGGCCCGAGCATGTTCCATGATGGGGCGGCTACCAAGGCTCCCGAATCGTGCGACAATGGCCGCCGTATGCCTCCACTCTCTCGAAGAACCCTTCTCAAGACCGTCGCCGCCGGCGGGCTTCCCCTAGCCGTTCGCCGGCTCACCGCCAATCCCCTGGGCATGCCCATCGGATGCCAGACCTATCCCGTCCGCGCCATGATCGCCAAGGACTTTCCCGGCACCCTTAAACAACTGGCCGACGCCGGATTCCAGGCTATCGAGCTGTGCTCGCCCGTGGGCTACCACGACGACTTCGGCAGCCTCGCCAAGTACAAAGGCGCTGAACTGAAACGCATCATCGGAGACGCTGGTCTGAAATGCGAGAGTTCCCACTTCGACATCAAGGAGCTGCGCGAAAATCAGGCCGGCCGCATCGCCTGGGCCAAGGACCTCGGCCTCACCCAGATGCTGGTGCCCAGCCTCGACGGTCCCCGCAACCCCACCATGGACGATGTGAAGCGCGCCGCCGAGGAGTACAACAAGATAGGCGAGCGCGCCGCCCAGGCCGGCATCCAGCAGGGCCTGCACAACGAGAACTTCGAGCTCACCACGGTGGATGGCAAGCGCACCTATGACCTGCTGCTCGGGCTCCTCGATCCCAAGCTGGTCAAGTTCCAGTTTCAGTGCTCCACCATCAGCCGCGGCTACGATGCCGCCGAGTACTTCACCAAGTACCCCGGGCACTTTGTCTCCATGCACGTGCAGGACTGGTCGCCGGCCACCCGCAAGCAGATGGCGGTGGGCCAGGGCTCCCTCGACTGGAAGAAGATCTTCACCGCCGCCAAAACCGCCGGCCTGAAAAACTACTTCGTCGAGATGAACCTCGATCTGATGCGCGCCAGCGTTCCATACCTGCGGAGCCTGGAGGTCTGAGCCGGTCCATGCGCCACCCTGGATGGGCGATCGCATTCCTCCTGGCGGCCTGCGCCCGCGGACAAAGCTTCCAGGCCGGCGCCGGACGCCGCGACATCACCCCGCGCGAGCCTGTGCCGATGTGGGGCTATGGCGACCGGCATGACGCGCTGTCCGCCGGGATCCTCGACCCGCTCTACGCCGACGCACTGGTCATCCAAGCCGGCACTCGCAAGATTGCCATCGCCGGCCTTGACCTGGGCCGCGCGCCCGCCGAGGCGTCGCTGCAACGTATCCGCCAGCGCATCAAGGAGCAGGCCGGTATCGCCGATTCCATCATCGCCGGCTCGCACACGCATCATGGTCCGGTTCTCGAGCTGACCGACGAAGAGGGTAAGGGCAAAGGCCGCTTCGATGCCGCGCTACGCTACTACCAGCAGATGGAAGACGGCATCGTCGCCGCCATCCTGGAGGCCAACTCGCACCTCGCGAGCGCCCGCCTGGCCGTGAGCTCAATCCAGCTCGAAGGCTTCAATCGCAACCGCCATACGAAGATTGAACCCAAGCCCAGCGATCGCGAGCTGGCCGTCATGCGCTTCGACGATGCCGCGGGCAAGCCCATCGCCATCCTGGTCAACTTCGCCGCGCATCCCACCACGCTGCCCGCCTCCAACCTGCGCTTCTCGGCGGACTATGTGGGGGCTCTGAAAGCCGAAATCACCAAGCAGACCGGCGCGGCCGCCATTTTCATGCAGGGCGCCGCCGGCGACCAGTCCACCAACCAGGGATCCAACAGCGGCTACCAGGCCTACGGGCAGGCGCTCGCCCGCGAAGCCATCAAGCTGGCGCAAGCGCTCCAGCCGCAGGAGGTGGCGCACCCCTCGCTCGACTGCCGCGAAGAACGCTTGCGCTTCACCTCGCGCACCGATCTCGCAAATCCCGTGGTCAAGGCCGCCTACCAAAAGGCGTTCTTCCCGGAACTGGTGCCCAACTTCGTCGACGAATACGCCGACGGCATCCGGCCGCGCCTCACCGTGGCGCTGCTGAATGGCGACATCGCGCTGGTGGGAGTCTCCGGCGAGTTCTTCAGTAACCATGCCATCCGGCTGAAGCAGCGCGCGCGCGTGAAGCAGTTGTTCTTCTTCGGCTACGCGAACGGCTATCACCAGTATTTCCCCACCATCGAAGCCGTGGCGGAAGGCGGCTACGGCGCGGACAATGCCGTGTCTCCGGCCGCCGTGGGAGCGGGCGAGCTGATCATGGATACCGCGCTCATCCGCATCTACCAGATGCTGGGCCGCATCAAGAACTGACCGCCATGTCCGCGCGCCCATCCTGGCTGAGCCGCAATGTCGCCGGCATGTGCGTCACCAGCCTTTGCGCGGATGCCTGCTATGAGATGGTACTGGCGGTGCTCCCCGGCTTCGCCGGCACTATCGGCGTGGCCGCCGCCGCGCTGGGCTGGATCGAAGGCGGCGCCGACGCTCTGGCCAGCTTCGTCAAGCTGGGCGCCGGATGGTATTCCGACCGCATCGGCCGCCGCCATGGCATCGTCACGTTCGGCTACTTCCTCTCGGGCACCGCGCTCGCCGTGCTGGCAGCGGCTGCTTCGTGGCCGTTGATCCTGCTCGGCCGGATGGTGGCCTGGTTTGGAAAAGGCATCCGTAGCCCGCTGCGCGACGCCATGCTCTCGGAAGCCGCATCCGCCGGGAACCGCGGCAAAGTGTTCGGCATGCATCGCGCCGCCGACACCACCGGCGCCGTCCTGGGACCACTGATCGGTGTCTGGCTGCTGACCATCCTCCCGCGGCCCGACCCCTCCGCCCCCTATCGCCGCATCTTCCTGATCTCGCTCATTCCGGGACTGCTGGCGGTGGCGTCCATGATCCTGCTGGTGCGCGAGAGTCCCAGTTCCGCGCGTCCGGATCTGCGCCTCTGGGGATCTCTGCGCAGCCTGCCGCGGGCTTTCGCGGGCCTGCTGGGTGGCGTGGGTCTGTTTGGATTAGGCGACTTTTCCCATACGCTGCTGGTGCTGGCTGCCGCCCAACTGCTCACGCCCGCGCATGGCGCATTGCGCGCCGGGCAGATCGCAGCACTACTTTATGCCCTGCATAACGCCGCCTACGCCGCCGCCGCCTTTCCGGCCGGCGCACTGGCCGACCGCCTGGGAAAGCGGACCATGCTCGCCGCGGGCTGCGCCATGGGAGCGCTGACCGCCTTCGGCATCGCGGCGATCTTTGCGGCGCGGGTCACCAGCCTTCCGCTACTTGCCGCGCTCTTCGTCTGGGCGGGGCTCTACGTCGGCGTGGAGAAACCATCGGAGTCGGCTCTGACGGCGGACCTGGTTCCGCGCGACTCGCGCGGCAGCGCCTACGGACTGCTCGGCAGCGTCAACGGCGTGGGAGACTTAGCCGCCAGCGCGCTGGTCGGAATGCTGTGGACCAGCGTGTCGCCGCAAATAGCCTTCTCGGCGGCAGGCATGCTGATGCTCGCCGGCGCCGCCGTGCTGACGGCTCGTCAGCGAGGATGAGCCGTCTGGCGCAGGAACGCGGCTGCCGCCGCCAGCGACTGGCGCCCCTCCGGCACGAACGGATGAAACAACTGCCAGACATGCGGCACTACCGGCCACACGGTCAGCTCCACCCGAACGCCGGCGGCCCGGGCCCTCCTGGCCAACTCCGTCGAGTCGTCCCGTAAGGTCTCATCCGCGCCCACGTGGATCAGCATCGGCGGCAGGCCCGCCAGATCGGCGTACAGCGGCGACGCCAGCGGATCGCGCGGATCGCCGCGGCCATCGCCCATATAGAACTCCGTAGCGCGCTGCATGCCCTGGCCGTGAAACATCGCGCAGCGCCGGTCGTTGGTGCGGCGCGATTCGCCGATGCCCACCAGGTCGGTGAGGGGCGAGAACAACGCCGCGGCCGCCGGCAGGGCATCGCCTTCCGCCCGCAGCTTCAGCATGGTGGCCAGCGCCAGGCCGCCGCCCGCCGAATCACCGCCGATGACCATCGGTAAAGATGTTCCGGCCTCCGCCCTGACCGCGCGCCAGACGGCCACGGCGTCTTCCACCGCGGCCGGAAACGGGTTCTCCGGCGCCAGCCGGTAATCCGGGGCGTATACCCGCAATCCGCGCTGTGCAAAAGCCGTGGTAAAGGGACGGTGCGTGCGCGTCGAGCAGGCGAAATAGCCGCCGCCGTGCAGGTACACCAGCAGCGCTTTCGGTTGGCCGCCGGACTCCAGCCATTCGCCCGGCACGCCTCCCAGCGCGGCGGGGGCGATCCGAACGTCCGCGGGAGTCTTGAATGTCCCTCCGTTCATGATGGCGCGCGCGTGCAGCGCATTCCGGGCGCGCGCCAGCTTGCGCTTGAACGTGTTCCGCAGCAGGAAACTCATCGCGTGGGCCTGCCAGCTTGCCATGGTTTGCCGATTCTAACGCAATTCGCACGTCCAGCCTAACTTTTTGCTATCCTCAGACGTCTATATACTAGGAAGTCTGAGTATGCCCAAACCCGATTCGCTGCAAGGCTCTCTGGATCTGCTGGTGCTGAAGATTCTCTCCCGCCAGCCGCGCCTGCACGGCTACGCCATCATGTCCGCCATCCGGGACATGTCCGGCGACGTGCTCCACGCCGAAGAAGGCTCCCTTTATCCGGCGCTGCACCGCATGGAGGAGGGCGGCTGGATCCGCGCTCAATGGATCACCAAGGACACCGGGCGCCGCGCCCGCCTCTATGAACTGACGGCGGCCGGCAAAAAGCAGCTGGCCGCCGAAGAATCCCGCTGGCAGACCGTGACGTCCGCGGTAAATCGTGTTCTGAGGACCGCCTGACATGTCGATGTGGTCGCGCTTCACCAACATATTCCGCGGCGAACAGTTGAACCGGGAGATCGACGAAGAGATCGAGTCGCACATCTCTGAAGCCGCCGGCGAGGGCCGCGATACAGGCGAAGCTCGCCGCGCGCTCGGCTCTCCGCTGGGCCTGCGCGAGCAGAGCCGCGACCTGCGGCTGCTTCCCTGGCTGGATTCGCTGCGGGCCGACGCGGTCTACGGCTGGCGGCAGCTTAACCGCCATAAAGTGACTTCCGCCGCCGCTATCCTCTCGCTGGCCATCGGCATGGGAGCCTGCGCCTCCGCCTTCCGGCTCATCGACGCGCTGCTGCTGCGGCCCATGCCCGTGGCGCATGCCGACCGCCTGTACGCCGTCGTCCGGCAAGGCGTGGATTTCGATGGCCAGGTCCGCATCGGCGACAGTTGTTACCCGTCCTTCCGGCTGATGCGCGCCGCCGTCAAGGATCGCGCCGAATTAATCGCTGTGTCTTTCACCGAGCGCGTCGAGCTCACCTACAAGTCCGACCCGGAGATCGAGAAGGCCTATCTGCAATACGTCTCGGGCTGGATGTTCGGAACCTTCGGCCTGCATCCCGCCATAGGGCGCCTGTTCACCGAACTCGACGATCAGAAGCCCGGGGGGCATCCCTATGCGGTGCTCTCCTACGATTATTGGACACGCCGGTTCGCGCGCGATCCCCAGATCGTGGGCCGCACATTTCGTATGGCTGGGGTTCTTTACCAAATCGTGGGGGTGGTGGACGCGCCCTTCACGGGCACGGTGCCGGGCACCGTCACCGATATCTTCGTGCCCACCATGATGCATCCCGGCGTGGTGCATGATGACTGGATCTGGCACCGCACTATGGCCCAATTGAAAGCCGGCGTGGCCGTCGAGCCGGTGCGCGCCATCCTCCACGCCATCTCGCGCGGGTTCGAGGAGGAGCGCGCCAAGGGCTTCAAGAACATGTCCCGGGAGAGCATTGAAAAGCTGCTGGACCAAACAGTAGTGCTGCAGCCGGCCGCCGCCGGATCTTCCGCCCTGCAGGAGGATTACCGCCCCGCCCTGCTGGCTCTGGCGGTATTGGTAGCGTTGGTGTTGTGGATCGCCTGCGCCAACGTCGCCAATCTGATGACCGCCCAGGCCGCCGCGCGGGCCCGCGAGATGGCCCTGCGCGTTTCTATCGGCGCGGGACGCCGGCGCCTGGTGCAACTGGTGCTGGTGGAAGGCGTGCTGATCGCGCTGCTGGCCGCCGTTATGGGCGCCGCGTTTACCTGGTGGTCGGCGCCCTTCGTGGTCAGCCGCATCAATCCGCCCGACAATCCGGCGCGCCTGGCGCTCCCGGCGGACTGGCGGGTATTCTCGTTCGGCCTGGCGCTGACGCTCGCGGTGACCCTGCTGTTTGGGCTGGCGCCCGCCCTGCGTGCCTCGGCTATCAATCCCGCCATGGCGCTGAAAGGCGGCGCCGATCCGCATGCGCGCCGCCGCTCGATGCACTTCCTTATCGCGCTGCAAGCCGCCTTCTGTTTTCTGGTGCTGTTCTTCGCCGGACTGTTTGTTTCGACCTTCGAGCGCTTGTCGCACCAGCCTCTGGGGTTTTCCGCGCCGCGGCTTTTGAATGTCGAAACCGCCGCCCAACGCGCCCAGCCGCCAGTCTTCTGGGACCAGGCGGCCGACCGTCTGCGTGCTTTGCCGGGCGTACAGTCCGTGGCGATTGCCGGATGGCCGCTGCTATTAGGCGAGGCGTGGAACGGCTTTGTGTCAGTCAACGGCGCTCCGCCCGGACCAGTGCTGGCCTACTTTCTGAGCGTCTCGCCCGGCTGGGTCGACACCATGAAGATTCCCTGGGTCGCAGGCCGCGACTTTCGGCCGGACGACACCACGCCGGGCGCCGCGATCGTCAATGAGGAATTCGTCCGCCAATTCCTCAAAGGCGTGCAACCGCTGGGAACTTCGTTCGCTAAAGGCGAGACCCGCTTCCAGGTGGCCGCAGTGGTGCGCGATGCTCCCTACCGGGATATTCGCGAGCTGCACCTGCCGGTGGTCTACGTGCCGATGCACTCGGTCGACGAGAAGGGGGCCATGCGCCCGATCCAAAACGCCACGTTCATCGTGCGCACCGCGGCTCCGAATCCCATGGCGCTTGCCTCCATCCTGCGCCGCGAGATCCCCCGCGCGCAGCCCGACTTCCGCGCCAGCAACATTCGCTCGCAGCAGGAGATTGACGAGGCCCACACGGTTCGTGAGCGGCTGCTGGCCATGCTGGCGCTGTTCTTCGGCATGGTGGCGCTGCTGCTGGCCGGCGTGGGGCTATACGGCGTGCTGGATTACTCCGTGTTGCAGCGGCGGCGCGAAATCGGTATTCGCATGGCGCTGGGCGCGCGCGCCGCGCACATCGCGCGGCGCGTGACAGCAGGCATCTTCTCCATGGTGCTGCTGGGAGCCGCCGCCGGACTGGTGCTGGGCATGGCGTGCGCGCGATACATCCAGACGCTGCTCTACCAGGTGAAACCTACCGGCTGGGGCATGCTGGCGCTTCCCGCGCTGACCATCCTGGGTGCGGCATTGCTGGCCGCCGCGCCGGCCGTGATCCATGCCGTGCGCATCGACCCGGTGAAAGCCCTGCGAGCGGACTAGCGCGCCGCGCCGGCCAGCACCACCGGTCCGGCCTCCAGCACTTCGCGGCTGATGTTCTTGAACTTCTCGAAATTGCGGCTGAACCGGCCGCTCAACTCCTGCGCGGCGCGGTCGTAGGCGCTTTTATCGGCCCACATGCCCCGCGCGTCCAGCAATTCGCCGGGCACCTGTGGGCAGGCTTTGGGCACCATCACCTTAAAGAACGGATGCGGCTCCACGGGCACGTTATCCAATTGCCCCTCCAACGCCGCGTTCAGCATGGCGCGTGTGTAGGCCAGCTTCATGCGCTGCCCGGCGCCGAAGCCGCCGCCGGCCCAGCCGGTGTTCAGCAGCCAGCAATTTACTTTGTGCCGCCGCATCTTATCGCCCAGCATGGCGGCATAAGCAGCCGGCGGACGCGGCAGGAAAGGCGCGCCGAAGCACGCGCTGAACGTCGCGGATGGTTCCGCGCCCAGGCCGCGCTCCGTGCCCGCTACTTTGGCTGTGTAGCCGCTCAGAAAGTGATACATGGTCTGCTCGGGCGTGAGCCGCGAGATGGGCGGCAGCACGCCGAAAGCGTCCGCGGTCAGCAGGAAGATGTTGTTGGGGTGTCCGGCCACGCTGGGGATCACCGCCCGGTCGATATACTTGAGCGGATACGCCGCCCGGGTATTCTCGGTGAACTCCGCAGAATCGTAATTCAGCAGGCGTGTTTCGGCGTCTATCGCCACGTTTTCGAGCACCGTGCCGAAACGGATGGCATTCCAGATCTGCGGCTCGTTCTGCGCCGAAAGGTGGATGCACTTGGCATAGCAGCCGCCCTCGAAATTGAACACGCCGTGGTCGCTCCAGCCATGCTCGTCGTCGCCCACCAGGCGCCGCTCGGGCGCCGCGGATAATGTCGTTTTGCCGGTGCCCGACAGCCCGAAGAAGAGCGCCACATCGCCGCGCTGGCCCACGTTGCAGGAACAGTGCATGGGCATGATGCCGCGCGCCGGCAGGAGGTAATTCAAAATCGTGAAGACCGATTTCTTCATCTCGCCCGCGTAGCTGGTCCCGCAGATCAGGACTACTTTGCGGGTAAAGTCGACCACGATACAGGTCTCGGAATTGGTCCCGTCGTCGCTGGGCGTGGCCTGCAGGCGCGGCGCGAAGAAAATGGTGAACTCGGGAACATGATCCTGCGTGCGCAGCGGATCCGGGCGCACGAACAATTGTCGCGCAAAAAGCGCGTGCCAGGCGTATTGCGTGATCACCCGGATGGGCAGCGTATACCTCGGGTCGGCGCCCGCAAAGCAATCCTGCACGTACAGGTCGTGCCCTTGCCAGTAAGCCAGCATTTTGGCGTACAGCCGGCCGAGCCGCTCCTGCGGCATGGGTTGGTTGACCGGTCCCCATTCGACGGCGGTCTCAGTGCCCGCGTCCCGCACGATAAACTTGTCCCTGGGTGAGCGTCCGGTGAACTGGCCGGTGCGCACCACATAGGAACCTCCCCGCGCGAACAATCCTTCGTGGCGCCGCACCGCGTGCTCCAGCAATTGCGCCGTGCCTAAATTCCAGTAGGCGATATTGATGTTGCGCAGACCATGCTGGTGTAAGCCGAAGCGGCTGGGACGGATCCCGGCGTTGGGTGTGGCCGACGGCTGTTCCGTGTCCATAAGTCTCCTTATCGTAATATAGTCTCATGGGCTCGGGTCTGGTTCGCGCGGTAACGGTACTCCTGGGATTGTGTCTGGGCGTACCCGGCCAGGTCATCGAGTTCGAGTCCAACGGGCTGAAATATCAAACAATTACCAAGCGCGGGATCACCGTGATGTTCGCTCACTTACCGGGCCATGTGCGTGAGTTCATCATCCTGCAGGTGGCGGTTTCCAACGGCTCCCCAGGTCCATACATCATCCGGCCCGAGGACTTTACGTTCAAGAAAGACGATGGCTCCGAATTGCACGCCTGGCCCGCGCGCGCGGTGGTGGAGCTGTTGAAGGAGAAGGGTGGCCGCAGCGACGTGATCAAGCTGGTTTCGGCTTACGAGAACGCGTTGTACGGCATACCACACATGCGCCTGGCCAACGCCTACGAGGCCCGCCGGCAGGCCGCCATGGCGGAGATGACTTCCGCCAAACTAAGAGCCGCCGCGGCCGCTTCCGCCATCGCGCTGGTGCAGGTGAAGCTGGCGCCCGGCGAGTCCGCGGATGGAGCCGTGTTCTTCACGTCGGAAGGCAAGGCGCTGGGGGCGGGCCGCCTGGTCGTACGGACCAACACCGACACCTTCGAATTCTCGGCGGAATAGCTACCCGGCCAGCAGCCCCGAGCGCTCCAGCAGCGCATTCGGATCCGGGTCGCGTCCCATGAATCGGCGATACAGCTCCGCGGGGTCTTCGCTGTCGCCGCGTGAAAGCACCTGGTCGCGGAACTGGGCGCCCACCTCCGCGCTGAAGATGCCATGCCTGCGGAATCGCGTAAATGCGTCCGCGTCCAACACCTCTGCCCACTTATACGAGTAGTAGCCGGCGCCGTAACCTACGGGGCTGGCGAATAAGTGAGTGAACGCCGCCACCATGGCGTGGTCCGGCGGCAGCGGCGCGGGCGAATATTGCTGTAGAATGCCGCGCGCGTACGCAACCACATCGCCGTCCCGCGCGGGGTCGTAGTCGATGTGCAGCGCCAGGTCCACGAAGCCGAAGCCAAGCTGCCGCATCTGCGCATTGGCGCTGCGGAAATTGCGGGCGCGCACCATCTTCTCGAACAGATCGGCGGGAATAGGCTCGCCGGTCTGGTAGTGCCGCGCGAACAGGTCCAGCGGCTGGCGCTCCCAGGTCCAGTTCTCCATGATCTGCGAAGGCAGCTCCACGAAATCCCAGGCCACGCTGGTGCCCGCCAGGCTGCGCACCTCCACGCGGCTCAGCAGATGATGCAGCAGGTGCCCGAACTCGTGGAAGATGGTGGTCACTTCGTAGTGTGTCAGCAGCGCGGGCCGATCCGCCAGCGGCGGCGTCAGATTGCCGCAAATCAGGCCCAGGTGCGGCCGGAAGCCGCCGCTCATCGGATACCCGGTGATCAGCGCGTCCATCCACGCCCCGCCGCGTTTGTTCTCGCGCGGATACCAGTCCGCGTAGAATCCGCCAATGAAGCTGCCGTCCCGGTCGTCGACGGCGTAATAGCGCGTCCGCGGGTCCCACACGGGAACGCCCGGCTCCTCCGTCACGCGAATGCCGTACAGGCGCGCCACGGTTTCGAAGAGCCCGGCCACCACGCGCTCCAGCGGGAAGTACGGGCGCAGTTCTTCTTCGTCGAAATCGTAGAGCGCCGCCCGCTGCTTCTCGGCATAATAGGCCACGTCCCAGGGCTGAAGTTCCGGGGCGTCCGCACCCTCCAGTCTGCGCCGGAACTGCAATAGCGCCTGGTTCTCGCGCGCAAAATGTGTTTCGGTGCGGCGCTTCAGGTCTTTCAGAAACTCTTCCGCGCGCTCGCCGGTATGGGCCATGCGATCGTAAAGCACCAGGTCCGCGAAGTGACGGAAACCGAGCAGCCCGGCCTTGGCGCGGCGCATCTCCAGGATGCGACTCAGCAGCGCACGATTGTCGTATAGGCCGCCGCTGGCCCTGACGGCATAAGCGCGGTACATCCGTTCGCGCACCGCGGCGTCATTCAGATACGTCATCACGGGCAGATAACTGGGCGCCTGCAGCGTGAAGCGCCAGCCATCCACGCCCTTCTGCGAGGCGCTCTCGCGGGCCGCCGCTACGGCCGATAACGGCAGGCCCGCCAGTGCCGCTTCATCGGCGATCACCAGCTCGAAAGCGTTGGTCGCGTCCAGCACATTCTGCGAGAATCTGGTGGTGACTTTAGCCAGCTCGATATCGATGGCTTCCAGCCGCGCCTTGTCCTGCGGGTCGAGATCCGCGCCGTGCCGCCGGAAGTTGTCTATGGTCTTGGTCAGGAAGCGGCGGCCGGTCCCCGTAAGCGCGCGGGCTTCGTCCGTCGCCGCGTATGACTTGATCGCCCGCCAAAGGCCGGCGTGCAGCGGAATGCCGGAATAGAACGCGCTCACTTCCGGCTGCACCGCGTTATAAGCCTCGCGCAGCGCGGGGTAGGTTGCCACGCTCTCCAGATGCCGCACTACCGCCATCGCCTCATCCAGAGGTTCGGTGGCGGCATCCAGCGCCCTTAACGTGTTCTCGAACGTGCGCGGCTGTGGATCGGCCGCCACGGCATCGATAGCCTGGCGCGCGCCGCGCAAAAGCTCGCCGATGGCCGGCTGCACATGTTCCGCCCGGATCTGATCGAAAGGAATTGCGAACGTCAGGTTCAATAAAGGATTCATTTTCATCTAAAGGTTAGCAGGACTGCGCGCGTCGGCGGACGTGCGATGTGCCATAATACAGGGCAGCCGTCATTCGAGATGCAAGTGGAGCCAAACGGGGCGGGTCCGCCCGCGGAGGGTGAAGGGTCGGGTCTATACGCGCTGGTGATTTATGTCCCTGAGCCCCTTTGCACCTTTCTGGACGACCTGCGGCTGGAACTGGTGCCCGGCGGCAATCCGCATGCGCACGTCAGCGTGCTTCCGCCCCGGCCTCTGCCGGTGGCGGCCTGGGCTGCCATCCAGGAGGCGCGCGGCATCGTGGCGGGTTTCGCGCCGTTCGAGGTCCAACTGGGCGGCATCGAGAAATTCGATGTTACGGACGTCATCTACATCAGCGTGACCCGGGGCGGCGACCAGTTGCGGCAGATGCACGCCGCCCTGAATCGCGGCGCGCTGGCGTTCGCCGAGCCTTTCGACTATCATCCCCATATCACGCTGGCCCAGGACATCCCGCCGGAGCGCGTGGAACCGCTGCTGGATCTGGCCGGGCGCCGCTGGCGCGAAAACCCGGGTCCGCGCGCCTTCCGGGCGGACCACACTATGTTCGTGCGGAATACCGGCGATAATTGGGTGGATCTTGCCGAAGGGCCGCTGCGCGCGGCGCCTGTTCCATGACCCGGCGCGATCTCCTGGCGATGCCGCTGGCGCTGGCCGCGCGCGCCCCTAAGCGCATCGTGCTGGTGAGCGGCGACGATGAATACCGCTCCGAAGAGGGCTTGCCGCAGTTGGCGAAAATCCTGTCGCAGCGGCACGGTTTCGAGTGCACCGTGCTGTACTCCATCGATCCGGCGACGGGCGCCATCCGGCCGGATCTGCATACCAACATCCCCGGGCTCGAGGCTCTGGACGCCGCCGACCTGCTGCTCGTGCTGATCCGCTTTCGCGATTTGCCCGACAGCCAGATGAAGCACATCGTGGAGTACGTGGAGTCCGGCCGCCCCATCGTGGGTCTGCGCACGGCTACCCACGCTTTTGATTTGAAGAGCAGCCCCACCTACTCCCGCTACACCTGGAACAGCAAAACCTGGGATGGCGGCTTCGGGCGGCAGGTGCTGGGCGAAACCTGGATCGACCATCACGGCGAGCATGGCAAGCAGAGCACCCGCGGCATCATCGCCAAGGGCGCCCAGGACCATCCCATTCTGCGCGGCATTGGCGACGGCGATATCTGGGGACCCACCGATGTGTATGAAGTGCGCCTGCCGCTTCCCGGCGATTGCCGTACGCTGGTGCTCGGCCAGGTGGTCGACGGCATGCACCCGAACGATCCTGCCGCGCCGGGCAAGCCGAACGATCCCATGCTGCCCATCGCCTGGGTCAAGACGTACAGGGGCGCGCGGGTCTTCACCAGCACCATGGGCGCATCCCAGGATCTGCTCAACGAAGGCCTGCGCCGCATGCTTGTCAATGCCTGCTATTGGGCGCTGGGGCTGGAGGCTCGCATCCCCGCGAAGACCAACGTCGATCTGGTCGGCGAATACCATCCCACGCCATTCGGCTTCTACAAGTTAAAGTAGTTGAATCTTGAGAACTCTATTCCTGGTATTCATGGCGATATCGGCTTCCCAGGCTGCGGATCCGCGCACCATGCGGCTGGATCTTTACCACGGCGGCACGGCCACCGAAGAGCAGCTCTCACTCGACGGCCTGGTGCTTGAAGGCGCGTGGCCGGGGCGCCTGGACCGTGCTATAGACGACACCAACCTGGGCAAGTATTTCTTTGAAATACTCGACAGGCAGACCAACCGGGTGCTCTATTCGCGCGGCTTCGACAGTGTGTTCGGCGAGTGGCAGGAGACGCCCGAGGCCAAGGAGGTCCGCCGCCAGTTTTCGGAGTCCCTGCGCTTTCCGGCCCCCGCCGCGGCCGTGCGGGTGGTGGTAAAGCGTCGCAGCCCGCAAGGCGGCTTTCGCGAGTTGTGGTCTCTGCCGGTCGATCCCAAAGACCAGGCCATCGACCGCGCGGGGCCGCCGCGCAACGTGAAGGTCTGGGCGGTGATGCAGAATGGCGAGCCGCGCGACAAGGTGGACCTGCTGCTCATGGGCGACGGATACACCGCCGGGGAGATGGAAAAATGGCACAACGACGCGCGCCGCCTGGCCGGCCTGCTGTTCGCCACCTCTCCATTCAAGGAACGCCGCGCCGACTTCAACGTGTGGGCCGTGGATACGCCGTCCGAGGAGAGCGGCGTCTCGCGGCCGTCGGACAGCATCTATCGCCGGTCGCCGCTGGGCGCCGCGTACGATGCATTCGGCAGCGAACGTTACGTGCTGGCGTTCGACAATAAGCGGATGCGCGCAGCAGCCTCGGCGGCGCCCTACGAGTTCATCGAGATCGTGGTGAACGACCGCAAGTACGGCGGCGGCGGGATCTTCAACCTGTACGCTACCGTCTCCGCGGACAACGCTTTCACGCCGTATGTCTTTGTCCATGAATTCGGCCATCATTTCGCCGGTCTGGCCGACGAATACTATACTTCGGACGTGGCGTATGAAGCGGCCACCGAGCGTCCCGAACCGTGGGAGCCCAATGTGACCGCCGATCCCCGCGCGGCGAAGTGGAGCGCGCTGATGGCGCCCGGCACTCCCTTGCCCACGCCCTGGCCGAAGGAACAGTTTGAAGCTCTCGAGAAACAGATCCAGGCGCGCCGCCGCCAGATCCGCGCGGAGCATCGGTCCGAGGACGAGATGGAGGCGTTGTTTCGCGAAGAGCGCGAAAAGGAAACGGCGCTGCTCGGGTCCGGTCCGCAGGGGCACGCGGTGGGCGCGTTCGAAGGCGCCATGTACGAGGGACGCGGCTACTACCGCCCGCAGGCCGATTGCATGATGTTCACGCGCGATGAAGTGGGCTTCTGCGCGGTTTGCCGCCGCGCCATCGAGCGGATTATCGATCTTTATTCGCGGCCTTCATCTCGATGAAGATCATTTCCATCGGCTGCGTGTTCAGGTTCCGGGCCGAGTGTGTGTCGCCCCACAGCCAGCGCGTCTCGCCGCTCGCCATGTGAACGTCCTGGAGGCGGCCGCCGGGTTCGGTGAAGCGCAAGTGGCAATCCTGAATGCAAACCGCCATGGCATCCACGTCGTCGTGCATGGGCACGGCTTCGTCGGCTTTCAGGGTGAGCCGGATTACGCGCACGCGCTCGTTTTCGAAATCCAAACTGTAGTGCCTGGGGTCGGCTTTCAGCGGATCGCGGCGGGCCAGCACTTCCGGCGACACAATGTCGGGCGGAAACCGCTGCTGCCCGAATACACTGGAGACTAATAGGGCAAACAGGAGACACCGCATGGTCCGATAGTATCACCGGCCGCATGCGCCGGGAAGCGCGTCCTACTTGGGTTTGGGAGGCGGGAGTTCGCGCGCCGCGCAAGTATCCTGGAAGCCGACGCGGCCGTGAGTGCCGTCGCAAAACGGCTTATTGGCCGATTGACCGCAGCGGCACAACGAGATGACGGTGCGGCCGGCGAGTCCGAACTCCGCGCCGGTCTGATCGTGAATGGTGAACTCGCCCTCGATGCGCAACGGGCCATTGTTGATTGGAGTGATTCGAGCCATGTCCCGGATGGTAACATGCGAAACATGCCCTCCATTCGGACCATGGCTTTCCCCGGAGCTCTGGTGGCGGCAACTTCGCTGGCTACGGCTGCCACCATGGCGTACGTTCCACACTGCTGCAATGGCAACTCCAGTGGCGTGGCGTTCGAGTTAGACGCGCGCTAGGGTTTCTTGGGTTGATCTTTGGGTTTGTCGGATTTATCGTCGACCACATCGCCGAAGGTAATCGTCGACTTACCCTGGAACTTCTTGTAATCTTTGTAAGTCACGATCATGCGAATGCGCTGGTCGTAATCCTTGAAATGCAGGGTGTCGTCGGCGTGGGTGTAAGTTGGAAACCAGTACTTACCGTCGATTTGCTCGCGCAGCGTTTCGAACTTCGGAAACTGCTGATCGTCGCTCTTCTTCAGCAGGCCCACGGCCTTGCCATAAGTCTTGACGATCTGGAAGTCCCGGTCGTCCACCCAGATCTGTCCCTCAAAAAAGCGCTTGCCCGCCAGCAGCTTCTTGGGCTTGACGGAAAATACGTAGCACGAAATCTCATCGGCGTTCTGCTTGCCCAGGTAACGAATATCGTAGAACGGGAGTTGATCGGTAGTCAGCACGAATGGCTGCGTATTGCGCAGGTCCTCCATGTCCTCCGGACTCAGCAGCAGATGTTCGAGCGAGGAGACGGGAGCGCGCACCACGTGCTCGGAACGCTTGCCATCGGGCGAGAAGACCACATCCTCGGTTATTTCCCACTTGCCGCCAGCCGAGCCGCCTTCGTCTAACTCCTGGATCTTGGAGGTCTGCCGGTAAGTGTAGTTGTCCCGCGCCAGGGAAAACTCTTTTTCCTTGGCGGCGAATTTCCGGATAATCTCGTCGGGGTTGACGCCGGCCGTGCCGGCGGTCACATTGGCCGGCGTGACCGCCGCCTTGTTTGGGTCGTCCGCCCAAGCAGGCAGACACACTGCCGAAACCAGAACTATTTGGGCAAGTCGATACATTTTCCCCTCTTCGAAGAGACGTTCCTCAAAAACGGCAGGTTTCGCTACTTTCCCAGCAGCTTCTTGGAGATGGTGAGCAACTGAATGTTGCTGGTTCCCTCGTAAATCCTGCCGATTTTGGCGTCGCGATATAGCTTCTCCACCGGATAATCCTTGGTGATGCCCACGCCGCCGTGGACTTCGATCGCCTTGGACGCCACCTTCTCGGCGATCTCGGAGCTGTAATACTTGGCCATGGCGGCTTCGGTCTGAAACGGCAGACCGGCATCGCGCAAACGTGCGGCGTTATACACCAGCAGGCGCGCGGCCTCCACTTCCGTGGCCATAATGGCGAGCTGAAATTGCACGCCTTGAAATTCGCCGATGGTCTTGCCGAACTGCTTGCGCTCGCGCGCGTAGGCCACGGCGTGCTCCAGCGCGCCGCGCGCCAGGCCGATCATCTGGGAGCCGATGGCGATGCGGCCTTCGTTCAGCGTCTCGATGGCGATCTTGTATCCCTTGCCCACGTCGCCGATTACGTTCTCCCTGGGCACCCGGCAGTTGTCCAGGATCAGCTCGCAAGTGGAAGAGGCGCGTATGCCCAGCTTGTCCTCTTTCTTGCCAACCTGGAAACCGGGGGACTCGCGCTCGATCAGGAATGCCGTGATGCCGCGGTAGCCCGCGGCCGGATCGGCGTTGGCGAAAAGCAGGAAGAGGCCCGATTCGGCGGCGTTGGTGATCCAGAGCTTGCGGCCGGTGATCAGAAAATGATCGCCGGCATCCACGGCGCGCGTGGCCAGGGCGAAGGCATCCGAGCCGGAACCGGCTTCCGACAGCGCGTACGATGCTACAGTGTCGGCGGCCAGGCGCGGCAGATATTTCTTCTTCTGCGCGGCGTTGGCCCAGCGCAGAATGGCGTTGTTGACGATGGTGTTCTGCACATCGGCGATGACCCCCGCCGAAGGATCCACCGCCGACAATTCCTCCACCGCCAGGATGCACTGGAAAAAGCTGCCGCCGCTTCCGCCGTACTCCTCCGGGATCTCGATCCCCATCAGGCCCAGCTCAAAAAACCGGCGGATAATGTCTTTGCGGAAAACACCGGCTTCGTCCATCTCGCGGACGTAGGGGCCGATCTGCTCGCGCGCGAACTGGCGCACGGTGGATTGGAACAGCTGCTCTTCTTCCGTCAGCGCGGTAAGAGGGCGGGGGGCGATTTCGGTTTGCTGCGCGGTGACTGGCATTGCTTCACTTCTTATACTACACCGGCGAATTCGTGGTGTTCGCGGCCCTGCGAATCCGCCACGCCGGCGTGCGTGACGAAGCCGTTGTAGGTATTCACACCCTCGCGCAGGCCGGGATGTTCGGTGCAGGCGCGCTCCAGGCCCTTGTTGGCCAGCTCCAGCAGGTAAGGGAACGTGGCATTGGTGAGCGCGAAGGTGGAAGTGTGCGGCACGGCGGCCGGCATGTTGGAGACGCAGTAGTGCAGCACGCCGTCGACAAAGTAGACAGGCTCGGTGTGAGTGGTGGCGTGGGAGGTTTCAAAGCAGCCGCCCTGGTCGATGGCTACGTCCACCACCACCGCGCCGCGCTTCATGTTGGCGATCATCTCGCGGCGCACCAGCTTGGGGGCGGAAGTGCCGGGAATCAGCACCGCGCCCACCACCAGGTCCGCGGTTCTGAGGGTCTCGCCGATGGTCCACGCGTTGGACGCCACTGTAACCAGGCGCGCGCCGAAGATATCGTCCAGTTGCCGCAGGCGGTTCAGGTTGCGGTCGATGATGGTCACGTGGGCGCCCATGCCGAGAGCGATCTTGGCGGCATTGGTTCCTACCACGCCTCCGCCGATGATGACGCAGTTGGCCGGCGCGACTCCGGGCACGCCGCCGAGCAGCACCCCGCGTCCTCCATTCGGCGCCTCGAGATACTGTGCGCCCACCTGCACGGCCATCCGCCCGGCCACCTCGCTCATGGGCGTGAGCAGGGGCAGGGAACCGTCGAGATCGTGAATGGTCTCGTAGGCCACCCCGTTCACCTTGGATTCGAGCATGCGGTTGGTCAATTCGGGCAGCGGGGCGAGATGCAGGTACGTGAAGAGAATCAAGCCGGGCCGCAGGTGGCTGTATTCCGAGGGCTGCGGCTCCTTTACCTTTACCACCAGGTCGGCTCGGCGCCAGACATCGGCGGGAGTGGGTAGGATGACGGCGCCGGCTGCGGCGAACTCATCGTCGGTGAGGGAGCTGCCTTGACCCGCGGTGGTCTGGACGAGTACCTCGTGGCCGGCCTCGCGCAGGGCCGTGACTCCGCTGGGCACCAAGCCGACGCGGGTTTCATGATCTTTGACTTCTCTGGGGACGCCGATGATCATCGGGGAGACTCCTCTTCAAGGTGGTGCTGACATAGGGTATCACACGCCATAGGACGCGCTAAACTAGGCGGACAAGGCTCCTGTGGACGCATTGCCCCGCAATCCGATTTGCTATGTCCGGCGCGCTCTCGTCATCGCCTGGTGCGCCGGAAGAATAGCCGCACAGGATCTCACCCTTCGGTCGAGCTTAGACGCCGTTTTTGAAAACCAGGCGGCCCGCAGCTATGGCATACAGGCCGGAGCGGCAACATATTTTCGAATTTCGGTAAAGCCGCATGGGTCGCCAATGACCGTCCGGTTAAGCGCGCCATCGGGAGCGGTCCTGGCGACCGTCGAGAATGCAGCGGGACAGCAGCGCATGATGGAGCTTTCCTGCAGTACCGTCGAAGCAGGAACCTACCGCCTGAGTGTCAGCCTCGCCGAAGCCGACGCCCCCATCCGCAGCTACACCATCACCCTGGCCGAAGTGCGTCCGGCACGGGCGGATGATGCGAAGCGCGTCCAGGCGGAACAAACTCGCGAGGCGGCGAAGAAGCTGCAGGCGCAGGGGACCAAAGCGGCGTTCACGCAGGCCATCGTGCAATTCGATGCGGCGATCGCCCTCTGGCACGAGTTGGACGACAAGCAGGAAGAGGGCCGCGCGCTGGATGCCAAGGGCGACGTATACCTTTCTCTAGGCGAGAAGGCCAAAGCCCAGGAATGCTTTGAACGCGCGCTGGCGGTGGCCAACGCAGCCGGCGACGATGATGGGCGCGGGAGCATCGTCAGTAACCTGGGCGTGGTAGCAGCCTATTCGGGGAAAACGGCGAAGGCGCTCGAATACTATCAGCAATCCCTGGAGTACAGCCGTAAGGCGGACGACAAGGATCTGCAGGCCATCACCCAGAGCAACATCGGCTCGGTGTACATGAATCAGGGGAATCCGGGCAAGGCGATGGAATATGTCAGCCTGGCTGCGCAGCTGGCGCAAGAAGCCGGCGACCGGAAGGTGGAGACCACCGCGCTGGCCAACCTCGCCAGCGTTCACTTGAGGCTCGGCCATACCCAGGAGGCGCTCGATTTTCTCCAGCAGGCGCTGCCTCTCCGCCGTCAGATTCAGGACAAGCGGGGCGAGGCGCAAACATTGAACTATATGGCGCACGCGTACGCGCAGCTGGGCGAGCCCGACAAAGCCGTGGAAGCCTACCGGGAGTTGCTGCCGCTGGCCGCCGCCGCCGGCGACAAACGGGGCCAGGCCATGGCGCTCGGCAATCTGGGGACCGCTGAAATGGCGCTCAGCGAGCCGCGCGAGGCGCTGGATGCTCTGCACCAGGCGCTGCCCCTGAGCCGGGATCTCGGCGATGCGCATGTCGAGGAGAGCGTGCTCACCAACATCGCGCGCGCCTACCTGTCATTAGGCGATTCCGACCGGGCACTGGAGTATAACGCGCAGGCCCTCAAGATCCAGCAGCGCATCGGCGACAAACGCGGACAGGCTGTGGCGCTGGGCAATCTGGCCGCATCGTACGAATATAAAGGCGAGCGCGACAAGGCCCTGGAAAGCTATCAGCGCGCCCTGGCCCTGGCGCGTGAGGCTACCGACCGTTCGGTGGAAGCCAATCTGCTTGATAGCGTCTGCACGGTTTTCCTGGGCCAGGGCAAGGCCTCCGCGGCGCAGCCGAATTGTGAGCAGTCGTTGTCTATATCGCGCGAGTTGGGCGACCGGCAGCGCGAGGCCGTGGCTCTGCTGGGGGTCGGCTCGGTCTACCTGGCGCTGGGCGATCGCGAGAAGGCGTCTGGGCCGTTACAGGCGGCCAGGGAAGAACTCTCCCAAATCGGCGATCGGCTGCATGAATCGAAGACGCTTTTCCGGCTGGCGAAACTGGCGGCGGACAGCGACGACTGGCAAGCCGCGCTCCAGCAGCTCGACGGCGCGCTCGAAATCAATGAAGCCTTGCGCGCCGATATGATCGGCTCGGAGCTGCGGTCTGCATATTTCTCAACCGTGCTGGAGCAGTATGAGCTACGTATCCGGGCGCTGATGCGCCTCGACCGGCTGCATCCCAACCAAGGCTACGACATGCAGGCCTTTGAAACGTCGGAGCGCGCCCGCGCCCGCAGCCTGCTGGATATGTTGAGCCAGTCGGGGGAATCCATCCGGGAGGGCGTCGACACGGAGTTACTCCGGCAGGAGCGCATCGTGCGCGCGCGCCTGCGCGCCAAGGGCGAACAGCAGATCAAGTTTCGCGCGGACAAGGACGCGGTGCGGGCGGCAGCCACCGAAGCCGAGATCCAGACGTTGACCACGCGGTATCGGGAGCTGGAAGAGCGCGTGTTGAAGGCCAGTCCGCGATATGCCGCGTTCGTCGATCCGCAGCCACTCAGGCTGGCCGAGTTGCGGCGCGGGTATCTGGACGAGAGCACGCTATTGCTCGAGTATTCGCTGGGCAGTGAGCGGAGCTTCGTCTGGGCAGTCACCCAGCGGACATTTCGCGGCTTCGAGCTTCCACCGCGGCCGGAAATCGAGCGCCTGGCGCGCCAGGCATACGCCGAGCTGAGCGGCAACGGCGGCCCGCCTACAGATTCGTCGCTGGCGCAGTTGAGCCGCGCGATTCTTGGGCCGGTGGCGCCGGTCATCGGTTCGCGGCGCCTGCTGGTGGTGACCGAAGGCGCGCTCGATTACGTGCCCTTCTGCGCGTTGCCTTTGGGCGGCACACCTCTGATCGCCACGAACGAAGTTGTCAACCTGCCCTCGGCGTCGACCATCGCCTTCATCCGTCGCGGAACGGGTAAGGACCGCCTGGCCGAGGGCTCCGTGGCGGTTCTGGCCGATCCCGTGTTCAGCGCCGACGATGCCCGGTTTGGGTCCAGGGAACAAGCATCCACCGCCAGAGAAGCGCAACGCGGCACGCCCGAAAATCGAGCAATGGCATTCGACCGGCTGCCCTCCACGCGCCGCGAGGCGCAGGCCATCCTGTCTCTGGCGGCGGAGCGCAGCCGTTTCTCGGCGCTGGATTTCGATGCCAGTCTGGCCACGGCCACCAGCGGTGTCTTGAGCCGGTATAAGTTCATCCATCTGGCGTCCCATGGAATTGTGAATGCCGCGCATCCCGAGCTTTCCGGCATCGTGCTCTCGCTATTCGACCGCGCAGGCCACAGGCAAAATGGGCTGTTGCAGACCACCGACATATTCAATCTGCGCCTGCACGCCGAGTTGGTAGTGCTGAGCGCCTGCGAGACGGCTCTGGGCGCCGAAGTGCGCGGTGAAGGCCTGGTGGGTCTGACGCGAGCGTTCTGGTATGCGGGCAGCCCCCGCGTGGTTGCCAGTCTGTGGACTGTTCCGGATCTCTCCACGGCGGAGTTGATGACCCGCTTTTACAGGTCTATGCTGGTGGATGGCCTGCGTCCCGCCGCCGCCCTGCGCCGGGCTCAGGTATCGATCTGGAAGGAAGGCCGCTGGGCGCGGCCGCACTATTGGGCGGCATTCACGCTGCAGGGGGAATGGAGATAACCCGAACCAGTCCGGCGGACCTGGTGCGGCGCATCCTCGCCGGGGAAAAAAGCGCCGAGAACGAACTGGTCGAACGCTACGCAGGCGGAGTCCGGGTGGTGATCCGTCAGTCGGCCCCGGATACCGACGCCGACGACATTTATCAGGAGACCTTCTGCCTGGTGCTACAGAAGGTCCGGCGGGGCGAAGTGCGGGAGCCGGAGCGGCTCTCCGGGTTCATTGTGAGCGTGGCGCGCAACCTGATGATTGATCACTTTCGCCGGACTTCGAAGCAGCAGGCCAGGGAAGAGCCGGCGGAAACGGCGGTGCTGTACAGTCCGGAGCCCAGCCAGCTCGATCGGTTGCTGCAGGAACAGCGAAAGACGCTGGCGCGGCGAGTTCTGGCGGCCATGCCTTCGGAACGGGACCGCACGGTATTGTTCCGGTTCTATATCGCCGACGACGACAAAGACCGCATTTGCGAGGATCTGGGTTTGTCCAGCACTCATTTCAACCAAGTGCTCTGCCGGGCCAGGGAACGTTTCCGGGCTTTGCTGGAGGAAATGGACAGCGGAAAAAAATAACGAGCGAGAGTGGAATAACTATGCCGGAAGGATCACTTAGCAAATGAGAGACTCCGAAAACCCCCGAGGCGGCCCATGGATCACGCACAGATCGAAGAAAACAATCTGATCGATCGGTACGTCCGCGGGACGCTGCCGGTGGACCTGCGCGCGGAGTTTGAGGAGCACTTTCTGGATTGCCCGGATTGTGTGCAGCAGTTGAACCTCGCCACGCACCTGCGGGAGGGGCTGCGTCTCTCGGCGGCGGAAATGGCTGCGGCGGCGCCCCCGCGCGACTCGCCGTCCGTGGGCGTGCGGAAGGTGTTCGCCTGGCGATGGGCGCCGGCTGCCGCGGCGGCTGCCCTGGTGCTCGCCCTGACGCCTTCCTTCGTTCTCGTCCGCCAACTCGGCTCCGCGCGCAGCGAGCTCGCCAGGAACCAGGCCGAGCTGAGCGCGGCTCACAGCCAGGCCGAGGGTATGGAACAGGCCGGCGCGGCGGTCTACATTCTGAGTCCGGTACGTGGTGAAGGCGCGCCAAATAGAATTGCGGTTCCGCCCGCCCCGGCGTTGACCGTACTCACGCTGGAGTCCGATTTTAGCCGCTTCGCCGCCTATCGCGCCATCCTGCGTAATGATCGCGGGCAGGTTGTATGGCAAAAGGATCAACTGCATCCCTCGTCTCCCGATGCCATCGGCATCGTGCTCTCTGCATCATTTCTTTCCGCCCCCGGTCTCTACAAACTGGCGCTGGATGGTCAGGATGCCCAGGGACGCTATCTGCCCGCGGCAACCTTCTCCTTCTCTGCCTCGCCCGCGCGGTAGCGTCGCGAGCTACAACGTGCTGATGATATGGCCGACCGCCTATTCTCCGACACCGATCTCGCCGGGCTGTACGACGCCTGGTGGCCGCGAGCTGAACGAAAAGACTTTGACTTTTACCTGCCGCTGGTGATGTCCGCTGAAGCGGTGCTGGACGCCGGCTGCGGAACGGGCGCGCTGTTGCACGAGGCCCGCCAGTCCGGCCATCAGGGCCGGCTATGCGGGCTCGATCCGGCGGCTGGCATGCTCACGCAGGCGCGTAAGCGCCGTGATATCGAGTGGGTCCCCGGCGATCTTACCTCGATCGCGTGGGCGCACGAGTTCGACCTCGTTGTCATGACGGGTCACGCCTTTCAGACGCTCATCGAGGACCAGGAGCTTCGGGAGTCGCTCGCGGCAATCCGCCGGGCACTTACAAACAACGGCCGTTTTGCTTTCGAAACTCGTAACCCGCCGGCACGCGCGTGGGAGAGTTGGACGCCGGAGAACGCCGTCGAGGTAACCGACGCGCAGGGCGGCACGGTGCGGATATCGACCCAGGTTGAGACAATCTTCGACGGTAAGACCGTTTCTTTCACTCACTCCTTCACCAGCCCCACTTGGGCTCAGCCGCGGCTCAGCCGAAGCACGCTGCGATTTCTTGATGCGGATTTGCTGTCCTCGTTCCTGGCCGGCGCTGGTTTATCGATCGAGGAGCAATTCGGGGATTGGGATCGGCAGCCACTGAGCGATGCGAGCCCGGAGATTATAACCATCGCGCGGCCGGGCCAGTTACAATCGCCCCCTTTATCTTCTTGAAAAAATCTTTCCGGTCGAGTGGCACAGTTCAGGATCTCCTTCCACTTTGTGATTGTTAGGCAATCTTGCCAAATACAAACAGAGGAAAGGGAAACGCCATGTCACTCGCAGAACGAATCACAAACATTTCCGCCCGGGCGGGCTTCACGATCGTCCCCCTGGCCATCGCTTTTTGTCTTGTCCCGGCCGTGCAAGCCCAGCCATCCGATCCGCTCACGGTTGCGCTGAAAGCGCATCCCGACTGGGTGCAGGTTCCGGGAGCCCTGATCCGCCCGGATTGCGTGCACGAAATCCCTAACGGCGCCCAGGTCGAAGAGAACGGGGATATCACCCTGGAAGGGTCCATCGTGGCGCATTACGACGCCTGCAGCGAGGCTCCCATCAGAACGCGTCCGCTACATCAGGTCGCTCCCCAATTTGGGGATGCTCCCGGCACAGGAAACGGCTGGGTCGAAGCGGTGCAAGAGGAAGTGTCGCTCGGTAGCGGCGACAACATCGACAAGATCTCGGGCACCTGGACCGTGCCAAATACCCCGACCGACAACGGCGGTTTGATCTACATCTTCAACGCACTTGAGCCGACCACCGAGAATTTGATCATACAGCCGGTTCTACAGTACGGCGCGACTTCCGCCGGCGGAAATATCGGCGGTAACTACTGGGTAATCGCCAGTTGGATGGTCGGCAGCAGTGCGCTTCACAGCCCCGGCGAAAGAGTCAATCCCGGCGACACCATCAGCGGCAACACTTACGTGACCAGTGTTTCGAGCGGAAAAACCAATTGGATCATCAAGTCCAAGGACACCATCACGGGCGCCTGGTCCAATCTCAAAGTGTGGACTTCCGGATATACGTGGAACTGGGCCTTCGCGGGCGTGCTGGAAGCATATAACATCACCACGTGCCTGGACTTCCCCTCCAGCGGCGAGACGCAGTTCAAGAACACCAAGGTCTATCACGGGTATCCCGCCTTCACCAGCGTGCCATCCACTTTCTTCGGGGCCGTGTACTCCTACGGCGGGCCTTCTTGCGGCTTCTCGCCGGTGTCAGGTTCGACGGACACTCTCCACTACTAGGCGATAGCAGCCTGCAACCATCGGCCGGGGGCTCCTGATGAGCTCCCGGCCTATTTGCATTTATGGCGATTGCATCAGGAAGCGGAAGTCTCCCACCGTATATAGAACCTTGCCGGGTGAGTCCGGCGCCGCGGAAACCTTGCCGGCACGAACCGCCTCGAATGCGGACACCAGATTGGGCAGCACCGTGGGCGGCGCGACGGGAACGTTGTGGGCGCCGAGCACCATCCGGACATGCGGCGCCAGCGCGGCCAGCCGCCTGATCGAGGCGTGGTAGGCCTTCAGGTCGGTCTCGGGGCGGAACAGCCAGATAGGAGCCGGATAATAAGTGTCGCCGGTGAACAGCAGCCCGTGATCGCGATCGAAGAGACAGATCGCATCCGGGGTATGGCCCGGCGTAGCGATAATCTCGAGGGACCGGCCGCCCAGATCGATCCGGTCGCCATCATGTTTAAACGCGGTGATCTTCCAGGGTCTGGTGGCATAGGCTTTGCGGTCGAATCCCGGCGGCAACTTGCCGCAAATCTCGCCGGGCGCTACTTCGGCCTGCGCCGCGTCGCGGGAGCCGGGTGCATTCGCGCGAGTGAACGCGGTATCCATGCCATATATCGTGTCGAATTGCCAGTTGCCGCCCACATGATCGTTGTGCGTGTGCGAGTTCAGCACCACGACCGGCAACCGAGTTAGCCCGTTTGCGATTCTCCGAATGTCGCTGATTCCCATGCCGGTATCGAAGAGCAGCGCCTGCTTGCGGCCGGCGATGAGATAGCTGATGGTCTCCTCCGACTGATGCGGTTCGTAAATGGCGGAAACTCCAGGCGCGACTCGATAGACTTCAAACCAGGGATCCTTGACTGGAACCCGCTCCAGGCCTTGATATTCGGCGCGCGGCAGCGGCCGGCACCAGGCCGGAATATCGGGCTGCGCAAACAGGACCGGCGTGAGCAGAGCCGCGCAGAGGAATTGCCTGACGGGAGACATTCCGTCCATGATCGCAGAAGGCAGGCCAGAATTCACGGCAGGTATATGTCAATACATCGGGCATCCGCTTGCTGGTCTTCATGGCGAGATGGAACTGATACTGGTTGGAATCACAGTCCTGACAAGCTTCGCGGCCGCCCTGGTCATCCAGGTAGCTGTTCTGACGGCAATTTTCGATGGCGCGACCTCGTCAGGTCAATCCGATTATCGCGGTTATAAGGAGTCAACACAATGAATTGGGATCAAGTTGAAGGAAAATGGAAGCAGCTCAAAGGCGCGGCGAAACAACAATGGGGAAAACTCACCGACGACGACCTCGATCAAATCGCGGGAACACGCGATAAGCTTGTCGGCAGGCTGCAAGAGCGGTACGGGATCGCGAAGGAGGAGGCCGGCAAGAGGGCCGATGATTGGGCCCGCATCCAGGAAGAGCATCAGACTCACAAAGCTAAAGGTTAGTTTATCCCTGGGGCGGCCGCAGGTGGTGGCGGCCGCCCTTTTTCGACCTGCCCCGCATCTCGAGCCCCCGCGCATTCGCGCGAGTGAAATCGGCCGATTCCATACGAAACTGCCCGTCATGCGCTAACTGAAGCGCCGCGCACCCGTCAAACTGGAGGAATCGTACGGAACAGCCGGGCCGCAAACGTGAAAACGACATTAATGCAGGATGTGCGCTTTGCGTTACGCCAGCTTAGGCGGACGCCCGGATTCACAGCGACGGCGGTACTGACCCTGGCGCTGGGGATCGGAGCGAATGCGGCGATCTTCACGCTCGTGAATGCAGTGCTGATGAAGAATCTGCCGGTAGCCGATCCGAAGACCCTGGTGCGGATTGGGGACAACAACGACTGTTGCGTGTCCAGCGGCGCGCAGGACGATGGCGATTACACCCTGTTTGCAACGGAGACCTGGCTGCTATTGAAGAAAAATGCGCCGGAGTTCGAGGAACTGGCGGCCATGCAGGCGGGTTTTGGGTACCGGCCGATCATCGCCCGGCGCGATGGAGACCGTGACGGCGCGCGGTCGGTGATGGGCGAGTTTGTGTCCGGCAACTATTTCCGCACCTTTGGGCTGCGGGCCCCGGCGGGACGATTGTTGGGCGACACAGACGATGTTGCGGGCGCGCCCCCGGCGGCGGTGATGAGCTACATGGCCTGGCAGCGCGACTATGCGGGCGACGCCTCGGTGGTGGGCAGCACGTTTTGGATCAATACAAAGGCGGTGACGATTGTCGGAATCGCGCCGGCAGGATTCTACGGCGACCGGCTGTCGAGCTCGCCTCCGGACTTCTTTCTGCCCATTGAGACGATGCCGGTGCTCGCGAATGTTCCCTATGTGCACGATCCCGACGCCCGATGGCTGTATTTCATCGGGCGCGTGAAGCCGGGGGTGGCCAGGGGGCCGCTTCGGGAAAAGCTGAGCGCGCTGGTGAAGCACTCATTTGCGGAAACCAGGACCTTTTCCTCGGGCCAGGGCAAGGCGCTGCTGGCGAAAGTACACGTGGTCCTGACGCCGGGGGGCGCCGGTATCCAGGAATTACAGGAAGTGTACGCTTCCAATCTGCGCCTGCTGATGATCATCTCCGGACTGGTTCTGCTGATTGCGTGCGCCAACATTGCCAACTTGCTGCTGGCCCGCGGGATGGGGCGCAAGGCGGAGCTATCCCTGCGGATTGCGCTGGGGGCCAAGCGAGGGCGGATCATCCGCCAACTGTTGACGGAAAGCGTATTGCTGGCCGGGCTGAGCGGGATTGCGGGACTGGCCGTGGCCTATGCGGGTACGCGCATGCTTCTGGCGCTGGCGTTTTCCGGCGCGCAACGCCTCCCGATTCACGCCAGCCCATCGATGCCCGTGCTGGCCTTTGCCTGTGGCCTGTCGCTGCTGACAGGTATCCTGTTTGGTTTGGCTCCGGCCTGGATTGCCGCGCAGGCGGAGCCGTCGGATGCGTTGCGGACCGGAGCACGGACAACGGGCTCGGGTGCTTCCCTGTTACAACGCGGCCTGGTGGTCGTGCAGGCGGCCATGTCGCTGGTGCTGCTGGTGGGCGCAGGGCTATTCTCCGAGAGCCTGAACAAGCTCCAGCACACGAACTTGCGGCTGGATACCACGAACCGCTATATCGTGCACCTCAATCCCCAGGCGGCGGGCTATGAGGCGAAACAGTTGGAGGCTCTCTACCGGACGATTGAGCAGCGGTTCCACGCACTGCCCGGGGTGAAGAAGGTTGGCATCAGCTTATATACGCCGATGGAAGACAACAACTGGAGCACCGGCGTTCAGGTACAAGGGCAGCCGAAATCAGACGCGGGCGCTTCCATCGTCAAAGTGAGCGCCGAATACTTCGATTCCGTAGGAACCCATGTCGTGATGGGCCGCGGGATCAGTGAGAAGGATACGTCGACCGCTCCCGCGGTGGCGGTGGTGAATCGGGAGTTTGTGAAGAAGTTCCTTAACGGCGGAAACCCCATTGGACAGCACTTCGGCACGGGGCCGGAATCATCCGGAGACTACGAGATTGTGGGCGTGGTGGAGGATACGACTTATACGAGCGTGCGATGGAAGGACCATCGGATGTACTTCTTGCCGATGATGCAGCGGCCGGCGAGCACGAAACAGCCCATCGATAAGGACGAATCACTGTACGCCGGGGCGATTGTCCTCGAAACGGAGAGACCCGTCAGCCAAATGGCGGCGCTCACGCAGCGCACGCTGGCGGGCATCAATCCGAACCTGACGGTCGTGAAGTTCCAGACATTCGATCAGCAGATCGCCGACCGTTTTACCGAGGAACGCATGGTCGCGCGCCTTACCACGCTGTTCGGCGCGCTGGCTCTCTTGCTCGCGACGGTGGGGCTTTACGGCGTGACCGCTTATGCCGTGGCCCGGCGGACGAGCGAGATCGGAATCCGCATGGCCCTGGGCGCCAACCGCATCGGGGTGATCGCGATGGTGATGCGCGGAGCCATGATCCAGGCCGCGCTTGGGCTGGCGATCGGGATTCCCACGGCTCTGCTCTGCATGCGGTTCGTCGAGTCACAGCTCTACGACGTGAAAGGCATGGATAGCGGCGTGTTGATGACATCGATTCTAACGCTGGCCGCGGCCGCATCCATTGCCGGGCTGATTCCAGCCCGGCGGGCGGCCTCGACCGATCCCGTGCAAGCGTTGCGCACCGAATAGATTCGCCCCGGGGTGGCTGGGAAAACCGCAAACAGTATTCGCTGGGGCGTTCCCCGAAATCGTACCCTATTGAAAACAAGCCCTATATTCCCCTTGACAGCGTATAGCAGATCGCTATATGATTATAACGATCTGCAATAATGAAATTAGGCGAGAAGCTCCGGTATCTGCGGGAAATCGAAGGCGCGCTGCGCGGACGCGAGCGTGAACTGACGCAATCCGAGATCGTGCGCCTGCTTCAGAAGGAGCTGGGGGAAACCATCAGCCAGGCGTATTTGTCGCAAATCGAAAGCGGCGCGCGGCCGCACCTGACGAATTCCAGCCGCATGCTGCTCGCCAAATTTTACAAGGTGCATCCGGGTTACCTGGTGGATGACCCGGAGGGATACCAGGAAGAGTTAGTGTCCGACTTGGGAGCGCAGGAGGACAAATTGGATTTGTGGCTGATCAACGGCGCGGAGCGTTTCCGGCGGGACGCGGAGTTGAGCCAGGCGCTGCTGCGCGTGGCGCGGCACAAGGAGTCGCGCATGTGCCTGGTGCTGCTGGGAGCCATTCTGGATAATCCAGGGCTCGCCGAGCGCTTGTTGCAGGTTCTGAAGCCGGCCCCCGCGCCCGCGGCGGTGGAGGCTATGCCCAAGGCTTTGCCTAAAGTGAGGAGGCGATCGCAATGACGTGGGCGGATTTCTATTTGATCTGTTTTCTGTTGGGGCTGGCGCTGAGCCTGCTGTCGGTGCTCACAGGCAGCGCGCATCTGCATCTGCCGCACATCCATGTGCCGCATGTGCACGGGCCCCATCTGCATGTGCCCCATGTCCATGTGGACGGCGCGCATGCGGCGGAGTCGGAAGGCGTGCCGTGGCTGAATTTCGGCACGATGACCGCGTTCCTGGCGTGGTTCGGCGGCACGGGCTACCTGCTGGAGCGCTACTACGCGGTCTGGTTTCTGATCGCCCTGGCGATCGCGGTGTTGAGCGGCCTGGGCGGCGCGGCCATCGTGTTCTGGTTTCTGGCGAAACTGGCCTCGGGCGAGGAAGAACTGGACCCGGCGGACTACGACATGGTGGGTGTGCTGGGCAAGTTGACCATACCGATTCGCGCGGGCGGCACCGGCGAGATAGTCTTCTCGCAGGAAGGCGTGCGGCGGGTGGCCGGCGCGCGCAGCGAGGATGGAATGGCCATCCCCAAGGGCGCGGAAGTAGTAGTGCAGCGCTACGAAAAAGGTATCGCGTACGTGCGGCGCTGGGAAGATATGACCGGTAGCGCGGAGGATCTAGCCGCCAAGGAGAGTTAGCGCGGGCAGGCGTGTCTGCCCACGCAAAAAAGGAGAGTTATGCAGAAGGACATGGTAGTCGTGATTGTTTTGCTGATGTTACTGGCGATCGTGCTGATCGCCTCGATGTTGGCACGGCTGTATCGCAAGGCGGGTCCGCATGAGGCCTTGATCGTATACGGCCGCAAGGGCACACGTATTGTCAAGGGACGCGGGACGGTGATCTGGCCCGTGGTCGAGAGCTATCGCAGCCTGTCGCTGGAGCTCATGTCGTTCGACGTGGCGCCGCAGCAGGACCTCTACACCCGGCAGGGCGTGGCGGTCACCGTGGAGGCGGTCGCGCAGATCAAGGTGAAGTCCGATCCGGAATCCATACAGACGGCCGCCGAGCAGTTCCTGACCAAGACCGACCAGGAACGCGAAGGGCTGATCCGGCTGGTGATGGAAGGCCACTTGCGCGGCATCATCGGGCAATTGACGGTGGAAGAGATCGTCAAGCAGCCTGAAATGGTGGGAGACCGCATGCGCTCCACCTGCGCGGACGACATGAACAAGATGGGCCTGGAAGTGATCTCGTTCACCATTAAGGAAGTCCGTGACAAGAACGACTACATCAGCAACATGGGCCGCCCGGACGTGGCGCGCATCAAGCGCGACGCCGATGTGGCGGCCGCCGAAGCCGAGCGTGACACAGCCATCAAGCGCGCGGAAGCGACGCGCGCGGCCGCCGTGGCCAAGGCGCAGGCCGATCAGGAGCGGGTGCTGGCCGAAACGCTGTCGCAGGCCAAGCAGGCGGAAGCCTCGCGCGATCTGGAGGTCAAGAAGGCCAACTATAACGAGATCGTGAAGAAGCAGCAGGCCACCGCCGACAAGGCTTATGAGATCCAGACCAACATCATGCAGCAGCAGGTGATCGCGGAGCAGGTGAAGATCCAGCAGGTACAGAAAGAGCACGAAGTCGCCGTGCAGGACGCCGAAATCCAGCGGCGCGAGCGCGAATTGATCGCCACCGTGCTGAAGCCGGCGGAGGTGGAGCGCAAACGCATCGAGACACTGGCCGAAGCCCAGAAATCGAAGTTGACCATGGAAGCCGACGGCCAGGCCGCCGCCATCCGCGCGCAAGGCGAGGCGGAAGCCGAAATCATCTTCAAGAAAGGCGAGGCCGAAGCCAAGGCCATGAACGTGAAGGCCGAGGCTTACCAGGAATACAACCAGGCCGCGGTTGTCGATAAGCTCATCACGGGCTTGCCCGAAGTGGTACGGGCGCTGGCCGCGCCGCTGGCCAACGTGGACAAGATCACCATCGTTTCGACCGGCGATGGAAACGCAGCCGGCATGCACAAGATCACGGGAGACATGGCCGCGATGGCGGCGCAGATCCCGGCGCTGTTTGAAACGCTTTCGGGAATGAAGATGTCCGAGCTTTTCTCGAAGGTAAGGCAGATTGGGGACAAACCCGTTCCGCCCGCGGGCCAGAACGGGGGAACGGCAACTTAGTGAACGGAACCCCGCCCTCCACGGGCGGGGCTTCCAGGAAAGGAGAAAGATCATGGCACTTTTAGAGCGAGTATCGACGTTAGTGAGGGCAAATCTCAACGACCTTATCGACAAGGCCGAGGAACCGGAAAAGATGATCAAGCAGGTGATTCTGGACATGCAGAACCAGCTGCTGCAGGTGAAGACGCAGGTGGCCATCGCCATCGCCGACCAGCACGTGCTCGAGAAGAAGCACCAGGAAAGCGAAGAGAAGAACGCCGAATGGACGCGTAAGGCGGAGATGGCCGTGGACAAGAAACAGGACGACCTGGCGCGCGCCGCGCTGGAGCGTGCCATGAGCTACCGGCAGATGGCCGACAACTTCAAGCAGCAGGTGGCGGATCAGAAGCTGCAGGTGGAAAACCTGAAGTCCGCGCTGCAGAAGCTGGACCAGAAGCTGGTGGAGGCGCAGGCCAAGAAGGACCTGCTGATCGCGCAGCACCGCCGGGCGCGGGCCGCCAGCAAGGCCAACGACGCGCAGTTTGCGACCAGCGACCACTCCACGGCCGCCACGTTCGAGCGCATGCAGGACAAGGTCCGCCATAGCGAGGCGGTGAGCCAGGCCAAGGCGGAGATCTTCAAGGACGATGTGGACGAGCAGTTCGCGGCTCTCGATAAGCAGGACAAGATCGAGAAGATGCTCGCCGAGATGAAGGCTAAGCGAGGGTGAGGAGCGCACATGACCCCCTTGGAAGTACTCTTGCTGTTGACTGTCGCCGCGCTGTTCTACCAGGAAATCACGTGGCGGGATAAAACGCGGCGCATCGAGGCGGATTACGAGAAGCGCCTGGCGACGGAAGTGGCGCTGGCGTACGAGACCGGCCTGTCGGACGATGAAGGGCCGGTGCGTGCGCTGACGTTTCAGGCGGAGAAACGGGAGCCGCAGGGGTTATTCCACGAGGTGACGCGGCACCTGTTTATCGCACTGACCATGATCGGCGACCAGGTGAAGTATGCCGCCGGCGATCTGAATGAGATCGAGCGGTTCAGCATTCCGCCGGAGATCAAGCGGGCGCTGCTGGAGTTCGTGGCGCCCGGGCGGGCGGTGGCGATGGGGGCGGGGAGGTAGAGTATAAGATGCGGCGCCAAAGTTCCGCTTAACCGTTTTTGTTAGTTTTCGGCTGTGTTGGCTCTCGCTGTTTACTTGACCGCTCCCGCATAAGCATGTTAGCCTCCAGCGGACATGCTTACATCCGGACTTAGCAAACAGTTTCTATTCTTAATCTGCCTTGCGCCCGCTGCCTGGACCCAGCAGAAATTCGATCTCGGCCTGGTAGGGCGCATCAAGACGGAAGCTTACGATCATTCCAAAGTCATGGATCATCTGTCTTGGCTGAGCGATGTCTACGGACCCCGCTTGACTGCCTCGCCCGAGTTCTTCCAGGCCGCGGAGTGGGCCGCCGGACGGCTGCGCGAGATCGGCCTGAGCAACGTGCATCTGGAGCCATGGGGGCCGTTCGGGCGAAGCTGGTCGGCCGAGCAATGGTCGGTCGAAATGGTCGAGCCGCGCTACGCGCCGCTAAACGCTACACCGCTGGCCTGGACCGAGGGGACCAACGGTCCCATTACCGGCGAACTTATTCTGGCGCCGATGAAGCGCACCTTCGATCTGAAAAAGGCGCGCGAAGAGTTCGAAGCGTACAAGAAACAGTGGACCGGCAAATTGCGCGGCAAGTTCGTGATGCTGGCGGATCCCAAGGTCCCTGGGGAGCAAAGCAAGCCGCAGTTTAAGCGCTACACGGATGCCGAGCTGGGGGAGATCGCCGCGGCGCCCACACACGCCGCCAAGAATTACGCCAAGCTCGACGACTTGAAATTTCCCGAGGATCCGGATGAGCTCGGCAAATTCTTCGCCAGCCTGCCGGATTCCACTTTCGACGACCTGTTCTACGGTCACATCGCGCTGCAAACCGAAAGAAACCGCTTCTTCGTGCAGGAAGACGCCTTGGGCCTGTTGATTCGCGACGACCGCTCGCACCAGGGCACCACCAACGCCGAGCAGGCCGGCGCGCACAAGAGCGAGGTCCCCCTGGCGCCCCCGACTTTCACCGTTACGGCCGAGCACTACAACCGCATTGCCCGCATCATGGAAAAGAACAGGCCGGTGAAGGTGCGCGTGTCGCTGAAGGTGAAGGCGTCGGACAAGGATGTGGATTCGGCCAACATCATCGGCGAGATTCCGGGCGGCAAGAAGAAGGACGACGTGGTGATGATCGGCGCGCACTTCGATTCCTGGCATGCCGGAACGGGCGCCACCGACAACGGCGTCGGGAGCGCGGTGATGATCGAAGTGATGCGCATTCTGAAGACGCTGAACCTGACGATGGATCGCACGGTGCGGATCGGGCTGTGGAGCGGCGAGGAGCAGGGGCTCTATGGATCGGAGGCGTATGTGAAGCAGCATTTCGGCGATGCCAAGACCATGAAGCTGTTGCCGGAGCACGCCAAGTTCGCCTGTTACTTCAACCTGGATAACGGCAGCGGCAAGATCCGGGGCGTCTACCTGCAAGAGAACGAGGGCATGCGGCCGCTGTTTGAAAGCTGGCTCGCGCCTTTTCGGGATGAAGGCGCTACCACCATCACCATCAAGAACACGGGAGGCACCGATCATCAATCGTTCGACGCGGTCGGTCTGCCGGGCTTCCAGTTCATCCAGGATCCGCTGGATTATGGCAGCGTGACGCACCACTCCAGCATGGATACCTACGATCATGCGGTGCCATCGGACCTGATGCAGGCTTCGGCGATACTGGCCGCGCTGGTTTACCAGGCAGCCAACTATCCGGAGCTGATGCCGCGCAAGGAATTGCCCAAGCCACGCTAGAGCCGCGGCCCGGCAAAGCGGGCGGCGATCACGCGGGGGATGCCGGCGAGGTCGGGAGCCGTTTCGAGATCCCGCCAGCCGCCCGCGAACATGGCGGCCACGCGGTCGCGCGTGTGGAAGCCCAGTTCCATGATCAACCATCCGCCGGGGCGCAGCACGCGTTCCGCATCGCTTACCAGTCGCTGGTAGATTTCCAGGCCAGTTGGTCCCGCGAACAGCGCCTGGTGCGGCTCCCAGTCGCGCACTTCGCGTTGCAGGCCCGCTGCGTCAGCCAGCGGCACATAGGGTGGATTCGAGACGATCAGGTCCATTGACGCGCCGGCGACGGCGGACATCAGGTCGCAAGCTACCCATGAGACGGACGCCTGCAATCGCCGCGCGTTTTCAGCGGCCACGCACAGCGCCGCCGGGGAAATGTCGGTGGCCCATGCCGCGGCGCCGGTTTCCAGATGCAGGGTCACTCCCAGGATGCCGGAGCCCGTCCCCACGTCGAGGATGCACGCCGCGCGCGGCGCCAGCCGCAACACCGTCTCCACCACGTGCTCGGTCTCGGGGCGGGGGATCAGGACATCCTGCGTGACCCGGAACTCGCGGCCGTAGAATTCCTGGCGGCCGGTGATGTATTGGGTGGGCTTGCCCTGCATGCGCTCGTGCAGGTAGCGGCCGTAGTGCAGCCATTCGAGCTCGGAAAGCTCATGCTCGGAGTGCGCCACCAGGTAGATGCGGTCGCGGTGCAAGGCCTGCGCCAGCAGCACTTCGGCGGTAAGCCGCGGCACGCCGACGGCGGCATCCTGCAGGAGCCTGACGCCCTGGCCGAGCGCGGTCTGGACGTTCATGGGGGCTTACGCGGCGACCACGCCGGCGTCGCTGTGCTGCTTGAGCTTTTCGGATTGATAGTGCGTGGCGAGGGCATCGACGATAGGTTCCAGGCGGCCCTCCATCACGATGTCGAGCTGGTGCAGCGTAAGGCCGATGCGGTGGTCGGTGACGCGGTTCTGGGGGAAGTTGTAAGTGCGGATCTTCTCGCTGCGGTCGCCGGTGCCCACCATGCTGCGGCGCTCGGCGCCCAGCGCCGCCTGCTGCTTTTCGAGCTCGATCTCGTAGAGCCGGGAACGCAGCACGCGCTCGGCCTTGGCGCGGTTTTTGATCTGCGATTTCTCGTCCTGGCAGGAGACCACCAGCCCCGTGGGCAGATGCGTGATGCGTACCGCCGAATAAGTCGTGTTGACCGACTGGCCGCCCGGACCGGAGGAGCAAAACGTGTCGATGCGGATATCCTTGGGATCGATCTTCACCTCGACCTCATCGGCTTCGGGGAGCACCGCCACGGTAATGGCCGAGGTGTGCGTGCGGCCCTGCTGCTCCGTCACCGGCACGCGCTGCACGCGGTGCACGCCGCTTTCGTACTTCAGCTTGCTATACACCCGATCGCCCGAGACCAGTGCGATAATTTCCTTCGAGCCGCCCACCGCGGATTCGCTGGTGGATGTGACCTCGATGCGCCACCGCTGAGTCTCGGCGTAGCGCGAGTACATGCGGAAAATCTCGGCCGCGAACAAAGTGGCTTCGTCGCCGCCGGTGCCGGCGCGAATTTCCAGCACCACGTTCTTTTCGTCGTTGGGATCTTTGGGCAGCAGCAGCACTTTCAAGTCCTGCTCGATCTGCTGGATTTGCGGTTCCAGGCGGGCCACTTCGTCGGTGGCCATCTGGCGCAGGTCGGGGTCCGATTCCTGCAGCATGCCGCGCGCCTGCTCGAGCTCGCCGGCCGCCTTCTTCCATTCGCGGTACTTGTCCACCACCTCCGCGATGTCGCTGCGGGCTTTGGCGGCTTTGCGATACTCGGCGGCGTCGGCGATCAGCGCGGGGTCCGCCAACTGGCGCTCGAGGTTCTCGAAGCGCACCTCGATCTGCTGCAGTTTGGGAGCGAATTGCATGGATGTTAAGCGATGACCAGTTCGCCGCCCTGAGATTTCTCGAGGGCCATGGCGCCTTCCAGCGCGTGGATGGCGACGGCCGCCTGCTCGTCCGACGGCGGCTTGGTGGTGATGCGCTGCAGCCACAGGCCCGGGGCGGTGAGCGTGGCCATGAACGAGCCCCGGCGGCGGGCGGCGAAGCGAATCAGTTCATAGCTGACGCCCGCGATCACCGGCAGCAGGACCACGCGCGAAAGCAGCTTCAGACCGAAGCCGGAGAACGGGATCAGGGTATAGAAAACCATCGACACCACCATCACCACCATCAGAAAGCTGGTGCCGCAGCGCGGGTGGTACGTGGTGAACTCTTGCGCGTTTTCCACGTTCACCGGTTTTCCGGATTCGAAGTTGAAAACCACCTTGTGCTCGGCGCCGTGATACTCGAAGACTCGGTGGATGTCTTTCATGCGCGAGATCACAAACAGAAATGTCAGGAAGATCCCGATGCGGATCAGGCCGTCGGCGGCGTTGAAGGCGATGCGGCCCTGCAGCACCGGATACCACTTCTCGAGAGAGGTGACGGCATACAGTGGCACGAACTTGTAGAGGAACACGAAAAACGCCAGAGAGAAGATCAGGTTCATGCTGATGGCCCAGTTGGGGATTTCCTTCTTCTCGGCCTTTTGGGGCTTGGAAGCCTCGGTTTCGAGCATGGCGTTAGCCGAGAATTTGAGAGCCTTCAGCCCCAGGGCCATCGCCTGATACAAAGTGCCGACACCGCGCAGTACCGGGTACTTGAAGATCTTGTGCAGCTCGGACATGCGGGCCAGGGGTTTCTCTTCGGTGACGATCTCGCCATTCGGCTTGCGGACCGCCACACAGTAGCTGTGCGGGGCGCGCATCATCACACCTTCGATAACCGCTTGCCCGCCGACCAGGGTCTCCTCGCCACTTTCGAGGATGGGCATCAACTGGATGTGGGTGAAAAGGCGGAAGTAGTTGCGAAACGACACGTTACCTCTCTGGAGTGATACGAATCCATTATACCGCAGGGGCTGGTGGGATACCGGTTGCCTATAGTTATGCCGCACGCTCAGCGGGGGATCACCGGCAGCACCAGCGCCGAGGGATGCTGCGCGTCATGGTAAATACGTTGGCTGGCCTTGGCCATGCTGGCCGATCCCGCGATGGCTGCGCCGGTGTTCAGGTTGCGGTTGAAGCGCGGAAAATTGCTGCTCGATACATACAGCCGGATGCGGTGCCCCGCCTTGAACAGATTGCTGGTGGCCCACAGATCGATCGAGTATTCGTAGATCTTGCCGGCTTCGATCGGCTCGGCGTGTTCGGTCCCATGGCGATAACGGGCGCGCACGACGCCGTCGGTAAGAAATCGCGCGTAGCCGGATGGTTCCACGTCCGCCAGCAGGGCGGTGAAATCGGTATCCGCCGCCGAGCTGGAGGCGAAGAGAGTCGCGGTGATCCAGCCGGTCGCCTCCACGTCGTGCGCCAGGGGCGGCGTGGAGAACACCAGCACGTCCGGGCGGTTTTCGTTGGGGCGCTGATCGGCCGGCCCCGGCGGAATCTGGTCGCCGCAGCACAGCCGTCCGCCGATGGTGGGCACGGGGTTGGCGGGATCGTATTCGTAGGCCGCCGGCTCTTCGGCAGCCGGCGCCTCGGTGGCCAGCGCGCCTTTGCGCAGGTAATACCTGGTGTAGCGCGTGCGCGCCAGGGGAAACTCCTGCTCGTCGCGCCAGGCGTTCTCGCCCATCACGAATATACGCACCGGCGCGCCGGTGGCGTACTCGTTGCGCTGGCCCTTCAGCGCGTAATCCGACCAGCGCAGGATGGTGCCGTCCGAATCCAGCACCGCGCTCTTGCCGAACGTCACATCCCCGATCTTGCCTTCGGGCGAAGTGCCGGCGTGCGCCCACGGGCCCAGCAGCAGGCGCTGGTCGGCGCGCGCCGGCGACGAACGGCGCATCCCCACGTAGTTCTGAATGGTGCCCTTCAGAAAAATGTCGTGCCAACCGCCCGCGTGCAGCGCCTTGATATTCATTTGCGCGTAATGGTCGGAGATCTTCCAGGGTTTCCAGTAATCGTCGTCACGGTCGTGCGCCACCCAGTCGCGAAAGTAGGGCGCCAGTGCCGGAACCGGCGGCAGATCCAGCATGCGGTAACTATCCACGGGCAGTTGCGACACCCACGCTTTGGGGTCCTCCAGGCCGCCTGCCTTCCGGCGCAGAGTATCCACCGCCAGGCCGCTAGACCAGGAACTGGCGAACCATTGCATCAGTGCGCCGCTTTGATAGGTCCAGCCATCGTAGTATTCCGATGCGGTCACGTAGGGTTGGATGGCGACCAGGTGGGGCGGGGAAGAGATGGCCGCCAGCATCTGCGTGGCGCCCACATAGGAACCGCCGAACATCCCCACTTTGCCGTTGGCATAGGGCAGGGCGGCGGCCCACTCCACCGTGTCATAACCGTCCTGGCTTTCGTAGCGGAAGGGATAGAACTCGCCCTGCGAGTCGAACCGGCCGCGGGTGTCCTGGATGATGACCACGTAGCCGTGCGCGGCCATTTGGGCGGCGGAACCCTCGCCTCCCGCGCGGTTGTATGGGGTGCGCTCGAGCAGCACGGGAAATTTGCCGCCGCCCTCCGGCTGGTAGATGTCGGCCACCAGGTTGACGCCGTCGCGCATGGGGACGGAGACGCCGCTGTGGATCTTCAGCGGGTATGGCTGACCGGTCGCGGCGAGGGCAAACGCCAGGGAGAGAAGGAAAGCAGAGGCAGGTCGCATCGCTAATTATGATACTCCCCAGCGCTGTTTGTTAAGATTTAACTATGCGATTCCCGCGTCTTTTCCTTGTCCGCCAGCATTTTCCCGACCGCCGCATTCCCGATGTCGCCGCCGAAGTCCACCGTCAGCTGGGCAGTTCCGGATTCGCGGCGGGGCTGAAGCCCGGCTCGCGCATAGCTATCGGCGTGGGCAGCCGCGGCATCACCAACATCTCCACCATCACGCGCGCGGCGGTGGATTTCTGGAAAGTACAGGGAATGCATCCGTTCATCTTTCCGGCCATGGGCAGCCACGGGGCGGCCACCGCGGAAGGCCAGGCCGACGTGCTGGCGCATTACGGCATCATCGAAGCCACCATGGGATGCCCGGTGCGCAGTTCGCTCGAAGTCGTGCCGCTGGGGAAAACTCCGCAAGGCATCCAGACATACATGGACCGCAACGCTTACGAGAGCGGCGGCGTCATGCTGTGTGGCCGCGTGAAATGGCATACCGATTTCATGGGCAAGATCGAGAGCGGCCTGCTCAAGATGATTGCCATCGGTCTGGGCAAGTTCGCCGGCGCGCAGCACTATCACACGTATGCCTTCAGGCTGGGTCTGGAAAACACCATCCGCGCCATCGGCCGCACGGTGCTCGATTCCGGCAAGGTTCTGGGCGGCCTCGCCATTCTGGAAGACGCCCACCACAACACGGCCAGGCTGGAGGCGGTGCCGGCGCAAGGCATGGAACAGCGGGAGGAAGAGCTGCTGGCGCTGGCCAAGTCGTGGATGGGCCGCATCCCGGCGGACCTGGATATTCTGATCGTGGACGAGATGGGCAAAAACATCAGCGGCGCCGGGATGGACACCAAGGTGATCAACCGCAGCGTCTTTGGCGACTACAATCCATGGCCCGATACCCCGCGCATCGAACGCATCTTCGTGCGCGACCTGACGGACCTGACGTATAACAACGCGGTCGGGGTGGGGATGGCCGACGTGGTCACGGATCGCCTGGTGAACCGCATCGACTGGACACCCACGCGCGTCAATTCGCTGACCGCCTCCACGCCCTCCGCCATTCGCACGCCCATCCATTATCCGACCGACCGGGAATGCCTGGAAGCCATCGCTCCCACGGTCGGTAAATTCGATGCGCGCGAAGTGACCATCGGATGGATACGCAACACGCTGGAGCTCTCGCTGCTGGCGATGAGCGAAAACCTGCGCCCCCAAATCGAGCGCAACCCCATGCTCGAAATTGTCTCGCCGGCGTGGGACATCCAGTTCGATTCCGGCGGCAACCT